>JACXTT010000318.1_pt1 | contig 79775 bp, 61 predicted proteins | sample 9270951 | NCBI WGS metagenome assembly JACXTT01 (sample SAMN15532306, study PRJNA645909) | rock metagenome | isolation source: weathered quartz diorite | place: Puerto Rico | collected 2017-06-21
AAAATCTCGGCCGCGCTTGAATTGGCGAATCTGGTGTTGGGCTATTTCGGCGGCCTCGCCGCCTTCGGCATCGCCTGGAGGATCAGCCGCAACGCAATTACCGCCACAGCGATCGCCACCGCATTTCTGGGCTGGAACGCCACCCTGAACTACTCGCAGTCCGGCACGGCTTACGTTCCTGGACTGACGATGGAACTGGCCGGGCTGTATCTGCTGTTGGGCTTTTCCCGTCACGGTTTTTCTCCTTTTCGGGCGTGGCTCGCCGGAGTGGCCCTGGCTGTATCGGTGTGCCTGTGGTTTCCCTATTTGTTCGGGTTACCGGGTATCTTTCTTCTGGCATATCTGTGGGACCGGAAGGATACGGCCTGGAACAGCGTGGAAAGCCGAACGAGGCTGCGCTGGCTCGCGCACGCGCTTGCTGCGTGTGCGTTGGTTGGGACGGCTTCCTATGCAGCCGGGATGTGGTCGGCGGGTATCCGCTCCGCTGGCGAGTTGAAGGCTTGGGTCCTCGATGCCGGGCACGGCTATCAGCCCGACAAGAGGTATCTTCGCGTGGTGACCGGCCTTCCGCGCGGCCTTGTGCAAACCGGTGAAGATGGGTTGATGTTGAAGCGTTTCGCAACCAGGGATCCGTATGCGCCCGTCGGAGCATTCGACCTCCTATTCACGGGCGTTTGGAAGATCCTGCTGTTCTATGTGGGCTTGGCCGCACTGATCTGGACGCTTCTGAGAGATAAGGACGCGCGCCCGGTCCGTCTCGCCTTTCTCCTCAGTGGCGGGCTATTGGTGTTTTTTGCGGTCGTCGTATTCGAACCCGGCCAATCGGAGCGATGGATGCCTTTGTTCGCGGTCCTGCTCGCGGCAGTGGCGTTCGTCTTTAGGAGCCGCGAAACACTCCGGCTCAGCGCGCTTCCCCTGGCTGCGATGCTTGCCGTCGTTTGGGTCAGCAATGTTGCGGCGCACGCCACGCGCGGAGAACCCGGCCCGGATAGTCCCGCGGTGGCTCGCGTCGATCAATTGATGCCTTTGGTTGCTCCGAATAGCACAGTCTGTCTACTTTCTTTCCGGGACGAAATCAGTTTGTTGGGCGTGCGTTTTCCCTTCCACGCCGTGAATCGAAATGAAAAGATGAAATTCTATGTCATCGTCGAACCCGGCAACATGAGTACGGCGGTCTGGGAACGGGATTTCGCCTCCCGCGGCTTGCTGGCATGGCGGCGGAACGGCGAATTCTGGATTTCGAAACGGATGACCGCAAAACGGCCCGCAGCCTCATGGGGCTGGACCGAAGCAGACGATCCGCATCTCAAATGGCGGGACCTGCCTGCGTTTTTTGAAGGGTTCGCGTTCGATGGCGAATCGGGAGGGCCGGACGGATTCCTGCGGATCGCGCGAAATCCTGCCAATCAGGCGCGCCTCGAGGCGGCGGCGCAAGGGTCGTCGGGGAGGGCGCTTTGAGTTTGGCCAGTCCTATTGCGCAGGACCGGGCCGCACTGTTCGGTCTGCCGTCGGGAGAGTGGCTTTCTGCCCTTGTTTTCGACCTCGATGGCACCCTATATCTGGCCGGACCCCTCCGGCGCGCCATGCTTTGGAGGATGGTGCGCTCGATCGTCACCCACCCGGCGTCTACGTGGCGGCAATTGCGCATCGTTTATCACTACCGGCGGGCGCAGGAGCATCTACGCAGTCTCTCGGAACCGCTAGCGGAAGGCCAGTTGCGTTTGGCTAGCGAGTGGAGTGGCGCCCGGCCGGAAGAAGTACGCGACGCCGTCTCCCGTTGGATGGAAGAGGGCCCGCTGGAACTCCTGTCGCGATATCTGCGACCCGGCCTCATCGATTTGCTCGAGGCGGCGAAGAGGAAAGGCGTCCGAATCGGCCTGCTTTCCGACTATCCGGCAAAGAAGAAACTCTTGGCGATGGGGCTCGATGCTTACTTTGTGAGGGTGTTGGACGCACAGGATGTCCGGGTGGGTGTGTTCAAGCCGTCACCCAAGGGTATTGAGGTGATTCTGGAGGATTTGTGCGCGGACCCCGCGCGAACGGTTTACGTCGGAGACCGGGCTTCGGTCGATGGCGCCGCGGCTTGCCGGGCCGGAGTGGGGTGCGTGATCCTGGGAAAGCCGCTGGGTGCCTCGGGGCTAGGTTGGGTCGGCATGCCCGACATCCCGTCCTTGCGCGACCTCTTGGCGCTCTGAGTAGCAGGCTAATACACTTATATGGAATTAAACACCTGCAGAGTCTGTGGTTCGAAGCAGACGACGCTGTGGAAACGCCGCAACCTCGACAGGGATTTGACGGCGGATGATTTTCAGATCACCGACAGCCGGTACGGAGTGACGCTCACTCTGTACAAATGCGCGGAGTGCTCTTTCATCTTCGCCGACGCGAACGAGATCGGACAGCTAACCGAGTACTACGAGCAGATGGTGGACACCGGCTATGAGGCCGGCGCGGAGAACCGCACCGCGCAGATGCGTCAACTGCTCCAGTTGGGAATCGCGGCGCATCCGAAGGCGCGCACGCTCCTCGATGTGGGCGCGGGCAGCGGTCTACTTGCCGCGGAGGCTGCCCGCCTCGGACTCGAGCCTGTTGGAGTGGAACCGAGCAAGTATCTGGTGGATTCCGCGATTCGAACCAATGGAGTGCAACTGCTGCAAGGCACCTACCCGCATCCTGCGCTCACTGGACGCCAGTTCGACTTGGTTTACATGGTGGACGTCATCGAGCATGTCACCGATCCAGTCGCATTGCTCACAAGCGGCGCGCTCGCCCTGGCGCCAGGCGGTGTGCTGGTGATCGTCACGCCAGACGTTTCGAGCCTGGCGGCGAAGTTCCTCGACCGCCGCTGGTGGCACTTCCGCCTTGCTCACGTAGGGTATTTCAACAATCGGTCGATGGGGCAAGCGGCTGGCCGGGCGGGATTGGCGATCCGGTCGAAATCCCGCGCCCGATGGTATTTCCCTGTTCGATACCTGGCGGAGCGGACGTCCGTTTATCTGCCCGTTGGACCCGTGAATCGCGCCGCCGAGAAATTTGCCCCGCTTCGCAAATTGTACGACTGCGTGATCCCGCTGAACCTCTACGACTCCACCATATTCTCGATGACCCGGGAGAACTAGTATCCGATGTCAACAAATTGCCAGAAAGCACCGGCCCCCGAGACCACCAGTTTGGCCGTGAAGGTCCGTGCTCACCTGGCAATAGCCCGCTTCGACCATTGGACCAAGAACGTTTTCGTACTGCCCGGAATCGTCATTCCGCTGAGCGTCACCCATACTGTACCCGATGCCGATCTCGCCTGGAGGGTCCTGATTGGCATGTTGGCGACCGGGTGCATCGCTTCCAGCAATTACGTTCTAAACGAAATCCTCGATGCGCCCTATGATAGGCTGCACCCCGTCAAGAAGGACCGCCCGGTCGCTTGTGGCCTGGTGAACGTCCCGATCGCCTACGCACAGTGGCTGCTGCTTCTTATGATCGGCATGGCGCTGGCTGCGCTGCTTTCGAGTCCCGGCCTGATTTGGTCGCTGGCCGCGCTCTGGGTGATGGGCTGCATCTACAACATCCCTCCCATCCGCAGCAAAGATCTACCGTATCTCGACGTGCTCTCCGAATCGGTGAACAATCCCATCCGGATGCTTGCCGGCTGGTACATGGTGACAGCTGCCATCTTTCCTCCGGCCTCGCTGCTGATCAGTTATTGGATGATCGGATGCTATTTGATGGCTTTGAAGCGCTTCAGTGAGTTCCGCCAGATCAACGACCGCGCTCGCGCGGGCGCCTATCGAAAGTCGTTTCGAACGTACACCGAGCGGTCGCTTCTGGTGTCCGTGACTTTTTATGGAGCTGCGGCGATGCTTTTTTTCGGGGCCTTCATTGTGCGTTATCGTGTGGAGCTGATATTGGCTTTCCCGTTCGTCGCGCTGGTGATGGCCGTGTACTACCACTTGGCGTTCGATGAGAACAGCCCCGCGCAGAATCCAGAATACCTGCTCCACCATCGTGGGTTGATGGTGTCTTGCACCCTGTGTGCAGTGGCGATGGCAGTACTCATGCTAGTAGATGTGCCATTTTTGCAGAACCTGTCAGCGCCGACGATGCAGCAGCATGGACTGACTGCTGCGCCGGCCCGATAACGTCGATGAAGCCGGCCTGTATGGTATTCTCGGAGGTCCATGACTGAGCAGGGTGAGGCGGCTGTCGCCTCAAAATCGCACCTGGCGGCTGCGGTAGGCGTCGTGCTGTTGGCTGTGCTGCCGGTGCTCGTACTGGGGTTTCCGCGCGGGCATGACTTCGCCTTCCATGTCATCTGGCTGGAGGCGTTTCAGAAACAGATTGCCGCCGGCGATCTGTATCCTCGTTGGCTTTTCGATACCAACGCCGGCCTCGGATCTCCGGCTTTCTTCTTTTATGGTCCGCTTTCTTATTATTTGAGCAGTCTGCTGATTTTTATCACCGGCGGTGTTTTTTCCACCGCCTGGATTCTGGGTTGGAGCGCCATAGCCGCAACGTTCCTGTCGTTCACCTTCGCCTATCGATGGCTGCAAGGCTGGGCGCCGCCTTCCGCGGCCCTGCTCGGCGCGGCGTTCTACACACTCACGCCGTACCATGTGCTGATCGACCTCTACAACCGCGGCGCTTTCGGCGAATACTGGGCATTCGTATGGCCGCCGCTGGTTTTGTGGGCAACGGACCGGATGTTCGCCTCGACATCGTTGGTGTCCGCGTCTGCGGTGGCCGCAACGTACGCGCTCATGTGCCTGGCGCACGCTCCGACCTTGGTCTTGTTCAGCCCGTTTCTGCTCGCGTACGTCCTGTGGCGGGCCTGGCGAAAGTGGTGGCTTGCGGGGGAGGTGCTTGCCTCGATCAGCCTGGGCGCGGGCGTAGCCGCGATCTTTCTGTTGCCTGCCCTGACCGAGCAAAGCAACATCGCGAAAGAAATGCTGCAAGGTGATTTTTTCGATTACCGCAATTGGTTCCTGTTTGTGTCCTGGACGCATCCCTGGAGTCTAATGCCGGACCGTTGGAGTTGGATCGTCGCGATGACCGTAGGCGCATCCCTCGCGTGGTTCCTGGCAGGACGAGGCCGAGGCGACAGCGCGGGCGCCGCCACGTTCTTTCTTACGTCCAGCGGAACACTGCTTGTCATGATGAGCTGGGCGAGCGCGCCTGTCTGGGCAATTCTGCCGACTCTGCAAGCCGTACAATTTCCAGTCCGGTGGGTGACCGTTCTAACGTTGACGACGTCCGCTTCGGTCGCGCTAGGATCTGCGTCGGCGGCCGCGGCGGGAATCGGCGGGATTCGGGTTCGGGCCGCATGGGCATTGACCGCCCTCTGCGTGGGGATTTCTTTCCTTGGCATCAGCGCATGGTTCGTCACACGATGGCGTGACATTCGTGAGGGCAGCGCTTACTCGGAGAACCTGAATCTTCACATCCGGAACAAAATCGATTCGTTTATCCTGCCCCGTTGGGCAGTCCGGTTCCGGTTCGATACGAATTCCGCCAGCATAACCGGCGCGGTGGATTCGATTTTGCGCGGGCAGCAGGCAGTGATCGAGCGGCAAGCGGGCAATAGCCCCCGGCGCCTGCAGTTCACGATTCGCGGCGGCGAGGGCCGGGTCATCAAATTGCCGGTGTTTTATCATCCAAGCTGGATCGCCAAGGATCTCTCGTCAGGCGCGGTTTATCCTTTGACCCCTTCGTCGCCAGACGGCGTCGTCACGCTTCCGGTTTCGCGGCCAGAGGAACATATTCTGCTCGAATTCCAAAGGAGCAGCGCCGAGCGATGGGGCCAGTGGATCTCGTTCGCGTCGCTCGCCATCGTCGCCGGTTTGTTCCTGCTTGGCCGGCTCCGGCTGCGGTCTGGCTATTAGGATTCTTCGCCCCTTTGCGAATGCCGCCGGTCGTGAGGATGCTGATAAGTCAAATCCAACAAGACAATGTCACTTGCGCCGGCGAGATCCGTGCGGACACACGGAACGTTGTGGCACCCGGCGCGAAGCTCCTCTACGATTGGCTTCGTTTAGCGGCCAGTCCTCGAAATCCCGTCCTCCCTTCTACTTTCGTTCACCCTCTTTGCCCGCCCCGGCATAGTGGGCCGAAGTTGTTGCACAATAAGAGGTTCATGTTCCTGCTGAGTCAGTCGACCCACAGAATGTTAGTCCGGTATCACGAGAGGATTGGCCATCTGTACGTTCCGAACCTCCGCGCCCGCGTTGGCAACGACGAGGGCGGCTACTTCGTAGTCACCAATTCTCTCGGCTTCCGTTCCGATCACGAGTATCCGAGGGAGCGCACAGGGCGCCCTCGCATCCTTATGTTCGGCGATTCCTACACAGCGGGGGATGAATGCGAGAACCGGGACCGGTACAGCGATGTTCTCGCCAGCATATTAGATTGCGAGGTTTACAATTTCGGACTCTCTGGTTCCGGCACCGATCAGCACCTGTTGATCTATCGCGAATTCGCCCAGGATATTGTCGCGGATTTAATTGTCATTTGCGTGCAGGTTGATTCGATTTCGCGAATCCAATTAAGCCATCGCGAGTCGGTGGACCGGGTTACGGGACGTCGACTGATGGTTCCAAAGCCCTACTTCGAACTCGTGGAAGGCAAGCTGAAACTGCATCACTCACCTGTTCCGGCCGAACGTCCGGAAGTGGGTTCTGTGAAGGCTGAGACCAGCGAACTCCCCTGGCAGGCACGCGCGAAGAAGTGGTATCGCGATTCCCAGGCTGGATCGGCCATTCGCAAGACCCTCAGCGGCAAACTTCAGCCGCTCCGCAGCACCCTCCTGAGGGCGAGCGGCATCACGCCTTACCCCGAGTACAGCAACCCCGATAGCCCTGGCTGGAAGCTGATGTCGTCGATCCTCAAACAGTTCATTCATGAGGTGGCGCCGCTGCCGGTGCTGATCGTGCCGGTGCCCACTCGCGAGTATTTCGTTCACGGAGTCCAGCCGGGTTACCAGGCCATTTTCGAGACCCTCGTAGATCCTGTGCGCGGTGTGCACACCGCGGATATCAGCAACCCGATCGTCTCGCTGCCTCCTGAAACGAGATCCGGCATCGCCTTTCCCACGGGCGCCCACTTTACACCATTCGGCAACGAAATGGCCGCCAGGATCATGGCGGAAAAAATCCGCGAACGCAAGCTGCTTCCTGTGGGAACGGACGCGGCCGCACCGCGCATCCCGGCGGCGCCGCACGCGCGAAGAGTGCGCTCCGGTTCGACTTACGTCCTTGGGCTGTCGTGCTTTTATCACAACTCCGCCGCCGCGCTGATCCGCGATGGGGAAATCGTGGCGGCAGCCGAGGAGGAGCGTTTTTCGCGCGTGAAAAACGACCGCCGTTTCCCAGCGCATGCCGTCAACTACGTGCTCGAAGAGGGCGGGATCAACGCCCGCGAACTGAAGGCGGTCGTCTACTACGACAATGCTCCGCTGACCTTTCAACGCATTCTCGATTCGCAGTTTGCCGCGGGGGACCGTGGCGAAGACATGTGGCAGCGATCGATGCCAAGCTGGATCCGTTACAAGCTCCATCTGCCCCGGCTGATCCGCACCTATCTGCGCCACGATGTCGCGGTCTTCCAGGAATCCCATCATCGATCTCACGCCGCGAGCGCCTTCTATCCATCGCCATTCGATCGATCCGCGATCCTGACCGTCGATGGAGTCGGGGAGTGGGCCACGGCGTCGATCGGGGTTGGCCAGGGGAATCAGGTCAAACTGACGCATGAAACCCGGTTCCCAAATTCCCTCGGGTTGCTGTATTCGGCTTTCACCCAATTCACCGGCTTTAAAGTCAATTCCGGAGAATACAAGATGATGGGCCTGGCGCCCTACGGCGAGCCGAGGTACGTCGATCAAATTCTCTCGCACCTGATTCACATGAACGAAGACGGCTCGGTCGAATTGAAGATGGACTATTTCGCCTTCCTCGAAAAACCCGAAATGACAGGCGCCCGGTTTGCCGGATTGTTCGGCGGCCCGGCACGCAAGCCGGACTCCCGCATCACACGCCGTGAAATGGATCTTGCCAAATCGATTCAGTGGGTAACCGAGGAATCGTTGCTGCGAATGGCCCGCCACGCCCGGCGGATCACCGGCGAAGAATACCTTTGCCTTGCGGGCGGCGTCGCACTCAACTGCGTGGCCAACGGCCGCATTCTTCGCGAAGGGCCGTTCCGGGACATCTGGATTCAGCCTGCCGCGGGCGATTCAGGCGGAGCCCTGGGTAGCGCGCTCGATCTGTATCACACCTATTATGGCGGTCCCCGGATATTGCGCGAGGACCGTCGTTCGCCCCAGGGCGGCAGCCTGCTCGGACCGGAATTCGGGGCGGATGAAGTCCGTTCCTATCTCGACACTTATGGCTTTCCATATCGTGAGATGCCCGAGGAAGAGCGCCTTGACTGCCTGACGCAGGCACTGGTGGATGGCAAGGTTGTGGGGCACTTTTCGGGAAGGTTGGAGTTTGGCCCGCGGGCCCTCGGCGCCCGGTCTATCCTGGGCGACCCGCGTAACCCCGCCATGCAGGCGGATTTGAATCTGAAGATCAAGTATCGTGAGTCCTTTAGGCCGTTTGCGCCCGCCGTCCTCGCCGAGCGGGTATCAGACTATTTCGAACTGGACCGCGAAAGCCCCTACATGCTGATCGTGGCGCCGGTTCGGGAAGAACGGCGCTTGAAGCCGGGAAACGACGATGGGGCCACAATCGATCGGGAAGATTTGCTGCCCGTCGTCCGGCAGATCCGTAGCGACATCCCGGCAGTGACCCATATCGATTATTCCGCGCGAATTCAGACTGTGAATCGCGCCGACCACCCCCCGTACTACGACCTTATACGCAGGTTTGAGCAAAAGACCGGCTACGGCGTTATCGTCAACACCAGTTTCAACGTGCGTGGCGAGCCGATCGTCTGCACGCCCGCCGATGCTTATCGCTGCTTCATGCGGACAGAAATGAACGTGCTGAATCTCGGCTCATTCGTGCTGTTCAAAGAGGATCAACCTGCATGGCATGAGGACAAGGGCGAAGGGATCGAAAGCGATGACGCTGAGTCGAAAGCGGTTCATAGGATGAGTCCGCTCGAAGAGAAACTGGCCGCGACGCTAAGACAGTTGTTCCACGAGAAGCTTGTACCCCTGGCGAGGCGTGCTGTGCAGGAGGGCAAGGTTCGCACTGGGCAACCCGCTCAGCGGTCGAGCGGCACGGCGTGGGAACCGGCGGCATGGTCGGATCCAATTGCATCGACATTCGAAATTCCTGCGGGCCTGTTCGAATCCGAGAAGGATTCCAAGGCCCTGGTTGCAGAACTCCGTAAGTACTGGGGTCCATTGTCGGACGACCCCGAGTTATGCTCACTGCTCGAGGAATTGGTACGGCTCGGGCAAAACTATCTGCCCACGGATAACCTCGAAGAGCAGGTTCCTGACGGGATTTACGTGATGTTCTAGCTGGTATCGTTCGCATTCGGGTATTACGCATTCGTTGCGGCGACGCGAGCTACGGAAACAAGGGGGAGAGAGCTCTGGAGAACGCAAAAACTTCGCTAGAACCGCTACGTTTCGGCATTTTATGCGGCGGCGAGGGCGTTACTTGGTTCGCAAAGAAGTGCGTTGAGGATCTGCAGAATAGCGGCCTCGCTGTCCTTGGTGTGGTCATTGATGCGCCGGTCCGCCACCCGTCATTGCGCCCCGGCGCTTTGCCCGCGCTCGAGCCAGAGAATCTGGATCCTGCAGTGCCCCGTATGACCGTGGACCGACTTCCGGCGCGATCGCTCGATTTCATTCTCAAAATGCCGTTCGCGGATGCGCCCCGCGACCTTTCCGCCTGTGCCGTTCATGGCGTTTGGTCGTTTTGTGTCGGTGATCCTGAGAAGTATTTGTGCCCTGCGGCGCCTGGCTTCTGGGAGGTCTATGATGACGACCCTGTAACTGTAGTCGCACTGCAACGCCTCACGGATAGCGGACTGGTCGAATTGAAACGAGCGGTCTTGCCGACCGAACGCCGCGCATGGACGCTCAATCTTCAACGCGCGCTAGAAGGGTGCTGGCACTTGCCGCGCTGGGTTTGTCTGGAGATTCGCTCCGGCACACAAGGCTGCCTCGGCCCCGAGGCTCCTCTCGACAGCGCCCATGAGGCTAAACGAACGGCGCCTCCGAACGCGCTGCACCGAGTCTGGTTCCGCTGGCTTCGGCTTCGGAACTGGATTCGATACAAAATCGACAATCAACGGATCGACGTTTGGAATGTCGGCGTGGTTCGCGCACCCCAACACAGGTTTCTCGACCCCGGATTTCTCCCGGAGATCGAATGGTCCGGCTATCGCGAAGATGCGCAGATGATCGCCGATCCGTTCCCGCTCCCGGACTCTGGCGGTGATCGCATTCTCGCCGAAGAATTCAACTGGTCGTCGGAGAAGGGGCGGCTCATCGAAATCCGTCGCAACACCCGCGGCGGATCCCTTTCGGAGTTTACGGTGGTGTGCGACGAACGCCGCCACATGAGCTACCCGTTCATTTTCGAGCATCGCGGCGACATGTGGATGCTTCCGGAATGCGCGCAATCCCAAAGCATTCCACTCTACCGATTGGATCCGGATAAGGGCATCTGGCGCTACGAGCGTCCGCTGATCGATGGATTGGGCGCCGTGGACGCCACTGTTTTTCAATACCAGGACCGGTGGTACTTGATGCACAGCGGTACGAGCGGTTGCGGCCCCTGGTCCCTTTACATCTGGCATGCCGAAAGCCCGCTCGATAGATGGACGCCACATCCGGCCAACCCCGTGAAAACCGACGTCGCCAGCAGCCGCCCCGGCGGCAATGTATTTTGGCACGAGGGAACCCTGTACCGCCCCGCTCAGGACGGGCGTTTTCACTACGGCTTCGGCCTCGTCATCAATCGCATTGACGAGCTATCGCCAGTCAGTTACCGCGAAACCACAGTGCGAGCGATGGGGCCGTTCGCGCGGAGCCCGTATCCCGATGGATTCCACACGCTAAGCGGTACGGGCGATGTGACTGTCGTTGACGGTAAGAAACATACCTGGCCGCTCGGCCTGATCTTCCGGCGGCTGATCGCCAAGCGCTTGAAACGTCCCCATCGTGGATTCCGGTATACGCGGATGACGCAAGCGGGTCCAATGCCGGTCGAACTGTCGGCCGGGACAGGAAAAATCGAATCCGCTGAGGGGGACAACTAACTCCGGTGGCGACTGTCGCAGAAATCTGCGAGAAAATAGCGAGCTCGCTACACCAGGAAGTGCCCCGCCGCCATGATCTGCCGGTCGTCAGCCCAGATGTTGAACTTGCGACCGACCACATCGATATGGGTCGAGGAGTACCAGTCGGCGCCGGTATGAAAACCGTAAGGATTGCCGAACGCGATGTGAATTCCCGGCAGCTTTTCGTCCTGCAGGATATTGCCGATCACGTCGTTCAGCCCAATATTGGTGCCGATGGCGAACTCGCCCACGCGGTCTGAATTCTCGTCGCGATGGCAGTATTCCCAGAACTCGGCCTCGAGCGCCTTGTTCTCGCACTCCGCCTTCACCAGGCGGTTGCCCGCAATATGAATCGTCAGCGGAGTCTTGCCGATGTCGCCATACTTGGCGCATAGGTAATCACCCACCACGCCGTCGATCACGAACTTGCCGTTCACTTCGCCAGGCGTCGTAAAAATCTCGCCCCCAGGCAGGTTGCCCCACTTGAACGGCGTGATGATGCCGCTGGTCTTGATCCAGCGATAGCCGTGGTTCATCGTGGCAGTGATATCGGTGCCCGCAGGCGTGGTCGCACGGATCGTGTCGGCGCTTTGCGCGATCTCCATCACGCGCTTCGATAGGTCGTCCACCTTCAAGAAGTCCGCGCGCATGCCTTCGAGCATGATGCGGGGCTCGATGTTGACCATATGTCCGTGGCGGATCTTCTGCCGGTTCACGACATCCGTCATCTGCATGCGCGTCTTCAATTCATTCTGTTGCGCATAGACCGAGAAGATCGACACCTGCGACGTTTCGAGGTCGTCGAGCACTGGTTGCGGCATGTCCACGAGCGGGCGCGGCGCGAGGTCTTCCAGCAAGAAAGCGTTATAGCGGCAGCCGAGTTCTTCGAGTTCGACGACGATGCTGGCGGCGATGTCCTGGCAGGCCAGATCGGTAATCACCGTCACTTTTTCGTTCTTCTGCACGCGCAGGCAGACATGAATGGCGTTGCGGGCGCCTTCGCGATATTCGGGATTGTAGGGCAGGGAACGCAGATCCGTCATTTACGCTCTGGCCCCTGCGGCGCCGCCGCTCCCGGCATAGTCAAACACGCCATACTCCGTCTCGGACACGATATAGTCAACCACTTTCTTCAGATCTCCTCCCGATTCGCGGAACACACGCAGTTGCCGGTCGGCCCCTGTTCCGTGTTCGAGAATCCGATGAATGTAATTGATCTCATTGCGGCTACCCAGTTCGTCCACCACGTCATCCACGAAGTGCAGGTACTCGTACAGCAGATCGCGAACCGGGACCTCGATGCGTTTGCCGAAGTCGATCAACTTGCCGTCCAGCCCATAGCGGACGGCCCGCCACTTGTTTTCCATGATCAGCGCGCGGCGGTATAGCCGGAAGCCCTGGTTCTGGGAATGCAGTTTATACAGCTTGGCGACCGTCGCCTGAATCAGCGCGGCGATCGCGATGGTTTCGTCGAGGCGCATCGGCAGGTCGCATACGCGGAATTCCAGCGTGTCGAAGAACGGATGCGGACGGATGTCCCACCAGATCTTCTTGGCGTTGTCGATGCAGCCGGTCTTTACCAGCAAATTGATAAAGCTTTCGTACTCGCCCCAGCTGGGAAAATAGTCCGGGATGTTGGTCCGCGGAAACTTGTCGAACACCTTGCAGCGGTACGACTTCAGGCCCGTATCGTCACCCAGCCAGAACGGCGAATTGGTCGAGAGCGCGAGGATGTGCGGCACAAAGTAACGCGCGGCGTTCATGATGTGAATCGCGGTTTCTTTGTCTTCTATTCCGACGTGGACGTGGAGGCCGAAGATCAGGTTGGCGCGCGCCACGATCTTCATGTCCTCGACGATCGCCTGGTAGCGCTCGTCCGGGTAGATGCCCTGCTTGCGCCAGTCTGAGAACGGATGCGTCGCTGCGGCGGCCACCTTGAGGCCGTTCTCCTGCGCGAGGCCGATAATGGCCTGCCGCAGCCCGCGCAATTCCGCGCGAGCCTCCTGCATGTTGTGGCAGACCGCGGTGCCGACTTCCACCACGGACTGGTGCATTTCCGCCTTGATCCGTTCCTGCAGCCGGATCTTGCCTTTTTGGATGAGTTCGACTTCGATATGCGATTTCAGGTCTCGCGTTACCGGATCGATTGTCTGATACTCTTCTTCGATTCCGACCGTGAAACTGGGACGCGTAGCCATAAAAGTGATCCTATTAGCTTAGCCGTTTTGGATCAGGCGTTCAGATAGGAGGCCCAGCGGTACTCGAGCGGCTTGAATCCGGCTTGCGCCTTGGCAATGGCGAGTTCCGCAACCGCGTTGACGATCCATTCGAAGTTCTCCGGACCCACCGAGTAGTAATCGGCGTCCGGCGCGGGGTTCAGAAAGTCGATTGCGTACGGCACGCCGCCGCGGCAGGCGAATTCCACGGTGTTCAGATCGTAGCCCAAAGCCTTGCAGATTTTGAGGCAGTCGCCCACCACCCGCTCATGCATTTCGGGCGCAATCGGCGGTCCGTTCTTGATGTAGCGGTGGTCGTGGGGCTGGCGAGGATCGTAGCGCATGACGTGGACCTTTTCCTGCCCGACCACATAACAACGGAAGTAGTCGTCGAACTCGATGCCTTCCTGCAGGGTCATGCAGAGGCTGCCGGTATCGTCGTACGCCTTGTAGAATTCATCCGGCGAATTCACTTTGTAGACGCTCTTCCAACCGCCGCCCGAGAACGGCTTCAAGAACGCGGGAAAGCCGACGTACTCGAAAATCTCGTCCCAGTTCAACGGGTAAATCAGATTGCGCATTGACTGAGCCGTGGTGCCCGGCGGATACGCCTTGTGCGGCAGAACCACGGTTTTGGGGATCGCGATGCCGATCTTCGATGCGAGCGCGTAGTTGAAAAACTTGTCGTCGGCGCCCCACCAGAACGGGTTGTTGATCACGTGCGTTCCGCTCAGCACTGCATTCTTGAGATAGGCGCGATAGAATTCTATATCGTGAGAGATGCGGTCTACGATCACGGCGTAGCCGGTCGGATCGGCCATTTTGATGCCGCCGATCTTGACGTGCTCCGCCACGACTCCGGGCACGTTCATGGAGTTGATTTTGTCCACCAATGCGGGTGGAAAGGTGTTCTCCATACCGTAGATAATGCCGATCTTCTTCATTTTGGGAAGGTCCTCGAGGGTTGGATGGGCTTCGGTAAGGACAGACGGGGGCGCCTGCGGGCGAACGAAGCCCAAGAAACTTCGATTGTAGCCTGAATTGACTGGTTTGCGTAGGTTTAGCGATTTCTGACGATCTGAGATTGTATCTCAGGTAAAATCGTGCGAACGGTTTTTACCGTCTTTTGCGCGTGTAACGATAGGACGTCTCGCGAAACGGCCCAGAGGCCGCGTGCGTCCTCCGGTCAAGGCCGGTTGCAAATAATCTGTAGAATGTCTAAGTGAATGATGAAAAAGGAGATTCGGAGGCCCATGCAACAAAAACTCGCAATGGTCGCCGTCGGGTTAGGAATGGGCGCGGCCGCGATGGCCGCCGACGCCAATCTGGCTGCTCGAAAGCTGTTCTATCAGGACAACCAACCCGAAGTGGTGTTTAAAGCGGTCGCAGTCGCGGTCAAGGCTTCGAGCCTGGCGCCTACCACGCAACAACAGGCGAGCAACAACCCGCCGGTGCAAAAGAAGTCACCGCCGGCTACGAAGCAGCCCCATCCGGCTCAACTGCCGCCCAATTCGGACATGCTGGCGCAGAAGGCCAAAGAGGCGCTCGCCCAGGCGATGGCTGCCGTGACGCCCGACGGAACCCCCGTGCGCAAAGTCGCCAATCTCGGCGTTCGCTACAACGTGATGAAGGTGAATCCCGTCACCGGCGACATGGCTGCAGTGCCGGTCGACACGAATTTCAAAAAGGGCGAATGCGTCAGTATCCGCATGTCGCCGAACCGCGGCGGCTTCCTGTATGTGTTCAACCAGGCCACCTCCGGCAAATGGCAGCCGCTCATTCCTTCCGAGGAATTGGCGGATGAGCCGAGCACGGTGCGGCCCTACCAGGTCATCACCATTCCGTCGCAGAATTGCTTCGAGATGGACGACCCTCCCGGGGAAGAGCGCCTCTTTGTGATGATCACCGAAAAGGCTGAGGACATCAAAAACTTCGACGACATGCTGCAGAAGTTGGGCAAGCCGGCGCAGCCCGCCGGGTCGCCCGCCGCTCCGCCGCGCAACGACGCCGTGGTGCTCGCCATGAACAAGTTGTCGGATACGATTCAGGGCCTGCAGGGCCAACTCGCCAGCCGCGACATCAAGATCACCAAGGTCGCTGTCCCGACGTCGAAGATGGAACTGCCCAACACCGTCTATTTCGCCAACGCGGCTGCGTCCACAAACGACAACCTCATCATGGAAATCAAGCTGAAGCACAACTAAGGCGTCTGCTCTTATGAAATCTCTGATGTTCGCATTCGCAGCGCTGGCTTCGGGCAGTTGGATTCTCGCCGCCGGCGCCGGCAGCACGGACCCTCGCGATGGGTTCGTGCAGGTTTCGCTAGAACGCCGCGAGGGGACGGAGTGGAAATCGCTCGATCCCCGCGTGGTGCTGGACCCCGGCGACCGCATCCGCTTCAAGTTCGTGACGTCCTATCCCGGGTTTCTCTATGTGTACGATCGGGGCACCGATGGTACGACTGAAAAGCTGTTTCCTGGCGGTGGCGCGGACAATCGCGTCGAACCCGGCAAACCCTATGTGATCCCTGCCGGCGAAGGTTCGTTCGTGGTCGATGGCCCTGCGGGCTTCGATGTCACGTATTGGATTGTGAGTCCGGAGCCGCTCGCGCGTATCCCGATGTTCGACGATGCGCCCAAGGTGGCCAATCAACCGTCGACGCTGATTCCACGCTGTAAAGAAGGCCTCATTGCCCGAGGAGGTTCCGGTGGCGGATGCCTCGACGAACGCGCGGGTCCGCAACCCACGCCGAATCCTGGAAAGATCGTTCCGAAAGGGGAATCGACGTTGCGCGCCCGCAACATCCGTCCGGAAAAAGATGGCGAGATCAAAATCGCCGCTCCCACGTCGAAGCAGGCCGCGCTGATCTATGAGTTCCGTGTCGCGCATGGAGGCAAGAAGTAGATGAAGATTGCAGTGTTTCTGAGCCTCATCGGTCTGGTTGCGGCATTCGGCCAGCAGCAGCAACAACCAGTGGACCCGCTCGGCGCCCGCGACATCAAGATCAAACGCGTGGCATCCCCGAACGAACTCGGCCAGCAGGTTCGCACGCCCCGCGGCTATGCGCTCGTGGTCGGCGTTGGCAACTACAAGAATCTGCCCAAGGAAGAGTCGCTGCGCTTTTCGGAATCCGACGCGGAGGCAGTCTACCGCGTCCTCATCAGCCCGGAAGGCGGCCGCATGGAGCCTGAGAACGTAAAAAAACTCGTCGGCCCCAAGGCGACTCTCGCCAACATCAAGGACGCTCTCGAAAACTGGCTGGTGAAGACCGCCAAAGAGGAAGACCGGGTGATCGTTTACTTTGCCGGGCACGGCCTGGTGGATGGCGGCCGCGGCTATCTCGCCCCTTATGACGTCAGCAAGGCGAACATCGCCGGCACCGGCTATCCAATGGACAAGCTTGGAACAGTGCTCGGCCGCGACGTCAAGGCTGCCTGGAAGGTGCTGCTGACCGATGCCTGCCACTCCGGCAAGATCACTCCTGAAACCTCGCAGGAGGCCGTCTACGAAGGCTTCCAGAAACTGCCGAAAAACTTCCTGACGCTGACGTCCAGCCGCGAGGCGGAAGTCAGTTTTGAAGATCCGGCGTTGTCAACGGGCTTCGGTCTGTTCTCGTACTATCTGGTGCAGGGCTGGATGGGGCAGGCCGACGTCGATCCGCGCGACGGCATCATCACGGCTGACGAACTGATCGACTACGTTCGCAACGAGGTTCGCGCTTATGCCCGTTCGAAGGGCGCGCGCCAGACCCCGACCGAACGCGGCGACTTCCCGTCTGAAATGTGGCTCGGCTTCAGTTCCGACCGCCGTTCGAAGCTGACGCTCGCCACACAGCCGCAGCTTGCCAACGGCACGCTCATTGTCGAAGTGAACCTCGACGACGTGGAAGTTTACGTGGATGACAAGCTGATCGGCAAAGCGTCGACCACCAGTCAACTTCGCATTCCAGGTCTTTCGAGCGGTCCCCACGTGATCAAAGGCGTTCGCATGGGTTATGATCCCGCGAGCAAGGAGGTCCTCGTGGTCCCGGGGCAGGAAGCGACGGTCTCGCTGCGCATTCAATACAAGCGCAACATCAAAAAGGCCGCCCGCGAAAGCTACGACCAGGGTATGGAAATCTACGGGCGGCGCAAGAGCGAGGGCGACCTCAAGCGCGCCGCCGAACTGTTCGCCAAGGCGTTGAAGGAAGAGCCGCAGTATTCCGAGGCGGCTCTCAGCCTTTGCCTCACCCAGCAGATTCTGCAGGACACGGAGGCTGGCAAAAAGTCCTGCAAGAAGGCGACCGACATCGACCCGGACTTTGTCGAAGCCCGCGTGCACTACGGCGCGCTGCTGGTCGAATCCGGCGACACCAGCGAGGCGATCCGGCAGTTATCTGAAGCCACCCGCCGCGACACGAAAAACACACAGGCGTTCTCACATCTGGCTGAGGCGTTCTTGCTGGCCAAGGCCTACGACAAGGCGGAGGAAGCGGGCAGCAAGGCGGTTGAGCTGGGTCCCCGCAATTCGCAGGGATACCTATTTCGCGGGGATGCCCGGCGCATGCAGAAGAAGTACGCCGACGCGCTTGAGGACTATAAAAAATATCTCGAAATCGATAACTTCATCGCACCTGTGTATCAGAAGGTTGGCGTAGCGCTGATCGGTTTCGGACTCTCCTATCGGAACGCCGGACAGAAACGCGTTTTTGCGACCCAGCGCTCGAGCGCGTATTTCGGCCTCTGCGGCTGCGAGACCGAACTGAAAAACTATCTGCGCGCCCGTGAGTATTGCGAGAAAGCGATCTCCATCGATAAGAACGACGCCACCAGCTACAACATGCTCGGCACGGTCTTCATGGAACTCTTCAATCGCGACAACAAGCGAGACTATCTGGTGAAGGCGCAGGACAGCCTGCAGCAGGCGCTCTCTATCAATCCCGCCGCGGACTTCGCCAAGGAAGCCAAACAAAACCTCGTGCAGATCCGCGAGTTTCTGCCTCTCGTGCGTTAATAACCTAACGGTAGTTGATCAAGCCGCGAATCAGCAGGTCGATCTGGCCGTCGATGAGTTCGTTGCGGTCCACCCAGGGAAACACCTTGTCTTCGCCCATGCAAATGAGCCCGCTGGTAAGGCCGTGTACGGCCAGCCAGGTCGCCTGCGCGAGCATATGCGAATCCGCCTGCCGAATGGCGCCCGCGTCGATGCCGAGTTGGATCGCCTTGCGCAAACACTCAAAACATCGGATACCGGCCTGATCGGGACCGAGAGCCATCGCGGGATGGTCCGGCTCGAGTTCCGGGGACGGCGTCATGAACGTCACCTGGTAGTACGAGGGATGCGACAAACCGAAATCGATGTAGCAGCGTAGCCCTCGGCGCAAGCCCTCGATCGGATCGCGTTCTTCTTCGGCGAGAGCCTCGAGCTTCTCAGTGAGGATGTCGAAGACTTCGATGCAAATGCTGGCGAGGATTTCGAACTTGTCCTGAAAGTAGAGGTAGATTGTCGACGGCGCGTACTCGATTTTTTCGGCGATCTTGCGGATGGACAGGCCCTCGTGGCCCTGTTCGACAACGAGTTGGCTCGCGGCGTCCAGAATGCTCTGGCGCAACGCCTCTTTCTCGCGCGCTCTCCGTTCCGTTACACCCATGTGCCGATCTTTCTTCCGCTATTCTACAGGTTTCGGGGAAACCGCTCCGAATAGGCTTCCATATATTTCAAACCTGACCCCGTGTTGTAGATTACGACGCTTTCTTCTTTTTGGATGAATCCCGAGGCAAGCAGGTTCCGAAGAGCCGCCACGCAGGCGCCGCCTTCGGGCGCGGCGAACATACCTTCGAGTTCCGCGAGTTCCACACCCGCATCCATCATCGCGCCGTCGCTGACCGCGATTGCGGTTCCGCCGCTCTTGCGGCACGCATCGAGGATGAGAAAATCCCCCAGCGGCTTCGGAACCCGCAGGCCGGCGGCCACGGTATGCGCGTTGTCCCAGAACTTCGACCGGTCGGCGCCTTCCTGGAACGCACGCACCACCGGCTGGCAACCTTCCACCTGCACCGCGATCATCTTCGGACGCTTCGACCCGATCCAGCCCAGCGCCTCCATCTCATCGAACGCCTTCCACATGCCGATCAGGCCCACGCCGCCGCCGCAGGGGTAAAAGATCACATCGGGTAACTGCCACCGCATCTGCTCGGCAAGTTCGTAACCCATGGTCTTCTTGCCTTCGATTCGGTAAGGCTCCTTCAGCGTCGAAACGTCGAACCAGCCTTCGGCATCCTTGCGCTCGGCGACGATGCGGCCGCAGTCGCTGATGAGTCCGTCAACGAGCGTGACCTTCGCCCCAAAGCTCATGCACTCGATGTAGTTCGATTGCGGAACATCCTTCGGCATGAAGATGTACGCTTCGAGTCCGGCGGCCGCGGCATAAGCAGCCATGGCGCTTGCTGCGTTTCCCGCCGAGGGAATCGCCACCTTCTTTGCGCCGAGTTCCACGCACATCGAGATCGCGCACGAAAGTCCGCGAGCCTTGAATGACCCGGTCGGGTTGATTCCTTCGTCTTTGATCCACAGCTTGCTCATGCCGAGCGCGGCGCCCAGCCGGCCGGCCTTCACCAGCGGAGTCATTCCTTCGCCAAGCGAAACGATGTGCGCGGGGTTCCGCACCGGCAGCACCGGCGCGTACCGCCACATGCTCGAAGGACCGTTGGGGATCCACTCGCGGTTCCACGACTGGCGGGCCGTCGTGAGGTCGTAGCGGACCAGCAGCGGTCCGCCGGCTTCACTGAGGTTCCAGAGCTTGCCGGCTTCATAACGCTTGCCGGTGAGCGAGCACTCTAAATAGGAAACGGTGGTCATCAGGGTCGATCTTGTATCATAGCAATGCCTGCTTCAGGAACCGGTACGCCTCCTCGCGGATCTCGTCCGGAAAGGCATGCGCGCAGTCGGGATGCCGCACCGTGATACGGTTCGGTTTTGCAGTCTTCCCAATGCAATCATCGACGCCGGAAACCTCGAAGTTCGCGTCATGGAGCGGGGCATTGATGAAAATCGGCCGCGGCGAGATCGCCGAAAGGATGTCGTCGAAGTCGAACGGAAGCCGGTCCGGAGATTTGCCATAGACCGTAGCGATCCTCGGCATGTAGCCCTTGTGGCTCCAGCCTGTGAGGTCTCCGCCGTAATACTTGTGCGAAGACGTAAAGCCGCAACTGGTCACTACAGCCCGTATGCGCGCGTCGAACGCGGCCACGAACAGCGAGTTGTGTCCGCCCAGCGAATGGCCGATCGCGCCGATGTTCGCCTTCTGCACCCCGGGCATGTTTTGCAACAGGTCCACCGCCCGCATGTGGTTGACGATCCCCTTCATGGTCGCGGAGGCGAAACCCCGCGCGTAGGGATCGCAGAGGTAATCGCCGAAGTTGTGATAGTCCGGCGCCAGCGTAACAAATCCAAGGCGAGCCAGGTCCAGGGCGTAATGCAGGGTCGGCAAACCGTTGATTCCCGCAGGCTCGCCCTTGCCCCTCGCCGTGGTCTGGTGGAGGCATAGCACGGCGGGCGCCGGGACCTTTGCCGGTAGAAACAGATACGCCGGAACTTCGTGGTCGTATTCGATCTTGTGGCGTGTGATACCGCCGTCGAGTTCTACCTGTGCAAGGACGTCGATCGCCGGAGGCGTCTTGGGCCGGGCAGGCAGCGGACCCATCACCTCCTGCAGGGCTTTCAGGATCTGCAGGATGCTTTTCATTCCCACGCGATTCCTTTCAAAGTAGGCGGGAACAATTCAGGATGCAACATCTCCGCCAGGGACCGGACGGAATCGAGTACACGAGGTCCGGGGCGCGTCATGTATTGGTTTGCATCACAGTAGTAAACTCTTTCATTTCGAACGGCTTGTAGTGAGTCCCATCCCGCGCGTTTCGTAAGCCAGTGCGCCTCCGCCCGGGTCTTCGCCAAATCGTACCCGCAAGGCATCAGAATGATCGCCTCCGGGTCCGCGGCCGCCAAGTCATCGAAAGCGATCGCCGGTGAGTACATTCCCGCCTGGCTCAGCAATGGCTTGCCTCCAGCGAGTTCCACTAGTTCCGGAACCCAGTTGCCGGCTGTCATGATCGGTTCCGGCCACTCGATGCAGGTGACCGTTGGTTGGCGCGACGAACTCTTGACTTGCGACGAGATTTCGTCAAGTCCGTGCCGGATGTTTTGGACGAGGTCCCTACCACTACCCGGGGCGCCGCACGCCTCGGCGATACGCAAGATATCATGGAATATATCCGAAAGCCGATTTGGTTCTAATGCAACTACTTGCGGCCTGGATTGAAAGTTATGGCTGAGTGCGGTTTGCACATCCTCGAGGCTTACTGCGCACACACGGCATTGCGTTTGCGTCAGCAGGTGCGTCGGCTGCAATCCATCGAGAACCTCGACCAGCACTTCATAGACGGAACCAGCCTCTTGCAGGGTATCCCTCACCCGTTGGTCGATCTGCGCACTGTCGCCATGGATATCGAAGCGTGGGCGCGTGCAGACGGGCAGGGATCGCACGGATTCCGGCCAGTCGCACTCGTGGGACCGGCCGATCTGGAACGGGCCAAGCCCCAGCGCATGAACGATTTCCGTCGCGCTTGCAATGCAGGAGACAATGCGCGGGCTGGCAGGTTGATCCACGCATCCACTATACAGGGTTCAAGGGCCTGAAACCTAAGCTTGAAGCCTAAACGGTTAGTGAACTTTCGCTCGGGCTGGCGAATTCTTCACGTAGCGCGGCCTGATTGGCAGGATGTGACGGGCCTTGTTCTCCGGCAAGGGCCTTCACAAGCTGGATGAGGTTGGATTGAAAATACATGCAGTTCGCCAGTTCCACTTCGAAGGATTCCATATGTGCAGTCTCATCGGCGAGATCTTTGTCACATCCGGTAAATTCTTCCGGACGGAAGCAACAAAAGATCTATGGCCGGCTCGAGAGGGGTTGGGTAGGGGTTGAGAGGTCGTCGCAGGATCAGGAATGGAGGGAAATTGTGGGGTAAGGGTCGTCTTTTGGGGAGCAACCTATCTCTCGAGCCGGGCCAATCTCCTGACAGAGGAACTAGGAGCACGCCACGTGCCAAAACATTTTCGCCTGTGCATTGTTTGTAAGGTTTCAGCCTGTATGGAAGTTCAACTGTCATGAGATCAGCCAGTTAGGCCAGAAGCTCTCATGTGGAACATCCTGTGAATTCTTTTCGCCACTGAAACGGTAGCACTTGGAGGCGTATCCACCACTGTATATAGCGTTATCCACAAAACGACCACAGTATTCTGTGGTCCGCCTCCTTTACATCAACTACGGGAACGATTAACATACTCTTAGTCCTTCGGGATCAAACGAACGGCCGGATCAACCACGGGAAGAAGGAGCACGGTTTGCTCAAACTAAAGCGAGTAGAAATCCAGGGATTCAAATCCTTTGTGGACCGCACGGAGATGCGGTTCAGCGGAGCCGGTATCGCTGCGATTGTCGGCCCTAATGGATGTGGCAAGTCCAACTTGAGCGACGCCATCAGTTGGGTGCTTGGCGAACAGTCCGCCAAGAGCCTCCGCGGCGCCCGTATGGAAGATGTCATCTTTGCCGGCACACGCGACCGCAAACCCGTCGGCATGGCATCGGTCACCATGACGCTCGTCGATCCGAACTACGCCGCCGACATTGCTGAGAAAGCCAAGGCTGCCGCCGAGCAGGAACTGGCCGCCATGGACTCGGCGCTGGTCGAAGCCGCCACCGCCGCAGCCGAAGCCAATAAGATTGAAGTGATCCACGGAGAGGGCGGCGCCGAAAACGGCCACGCCAACGGTCACACCAATGGCCATACGAACGGGCACGCCAATGGAGCCAGCGGCGTCAACGGCGGAACCGGCAATCGCAACGGCAAAGACATCATGCTCGCGGCCAACGGCGAAATCACCATCACTCGCCGCCTCTACCGTTCGGGTGAAAGCGAATACCTGATCAACGGGCGCAGCGCCCGCCTCCGCGACATTCAGGACATCTTTATGGGTTCCGGCCTCGGACCGGAAAGTTACGCGATCATCGAACAGGGCCGGATCGGCCAGATCCTGTCGAACAAGCCGCAGGATCGCCGGGCGATCATTGAAGAAGCGGCCGGCATCACCAAGTTCAAGACCAAGAAGCGCCTCGCCGAAGCCAAGCTCGAAGGCGCCAAGCAGAACCTGTCCCGCGTCTTCGACATATTAGAGGAAGTCAGCCGGCAAGTGAACTCCCTCAAGCGCCAGGCCGCGAAAGCCAAGCGCCATGAGGAACTCCGCGAGGAAATGCTCGCCTATTTGCGCACCGCCGTCACCGGCCGCTATCGCATCCTCGAGCGCGAAGCGACCAAGCTGGCCTTGGATCTCAACCTCGCCTCTAACGAATACCACGAGTTTTCTGGTCAGGTCGCGGAAAAGGAAACCGTCCTCACCACCGTTAAACAGCAGTTCTTCGAAACCGAACAGCACCTCACCGCCGAGCGCGCTAAGCTGTCGGAATCGAAGCTCGAAGCCGAGCGCACCCGGTCGAAGCTCGAACTGCAGTCAAAGCAGGTTTCGACCATCGACGAACGCGTCACGGTCGGCAATGCCGAATCGGCGCAGATCGGCGCACGCCTGCAGCAGTTGCAACTCGACGCCGCCGCCCAGCGCGACTCCCTCGCCGAACTGAACCAGGTGACCGACGGCGCCCGGACGCGCATGTCCACCAAGAACCAGGAACGCGACGTCCTGCAGCGCAATCTGCGGGAACGCGAAAGCTCGATCGAGTCCTCGCGCCAGTCGGTGCTGCGCCTCCTCGGCGAAACTTCGACGCTCAAGAACCAACTGGCTCAAGTTGAGGAATATCTGTCCTCAGTGGACCGCGACATGAATCGCCTCACCGGCGACGAAGAAAGCGCCAGCGCCGAAATCGCCCGCATCGAATCCGTCCGCGCCGAGCTGTCGCAGCGCATGACCTCGCGTCAGACCGAACTGCAAACGGTTACGGAACAGCGCAAATCCGTCGAGACCGATCTTTCTCAACGCCGCCTCTCGGCGCAGGAATGCCGCCGCAAGCTCGAACAGCTTCGCGCCGAACTGTCGCGTCAGAAGGCCCGCCGGGATTCGCTCGAAGAAGTCATTTCGCATCGCGCGTATACGACCGAGTCGGTGAAGCGCCTGTTCAAGGCGATCGAACAGGGCAAGGTGCAGAATCTGAAGCCCGCGGGCGTGCTCGCGGACTTTGTCGAAGTCACCGACCACACCTATGAAAAGGCGATGGAAGCGTTCCTGCATGAGGAACTCGAGTACGTCGTCGTCCACAACTGGACGGAAGCCGAGCAGGGCGTAGAACTCATGCGCACGGGCGTCGACGGGCGCGCCACCTTCCTCGTCGAACCGGACAGCACGATGGAGTTCGGCCCCGGCCGCACGCAGTCGCAGGAGAACGCTCCGGCCGCTCAGCGCTTGAGCGACATCCTCCGCTTTACGAATGGCCTGACGCAGGCCCCGCCGCAGATTCTGCCGCGCCTCGCGAATTGCTTCCTGATTGCCGAACGCGAATCTGCCCGGCAGCTTGCGGTGCAGCATCCGGATTCGTACTTCCTCACGCCCGACGGCATCTCGTATCATGGCCTCGCCGTCACGGGCGGCAAGAAGACCGGCAGCGGTCCTCTGGCCCTCAAGCGCGAACTTCGCGAGTTGAACGAGTTCGTCGATCATCGGCAGAAGGAAGTCAACGAGACCACCACCCAGCTCGAGTCGATCGAGTTCGAAATCCAGCGCCTGACCGAAGAGCTCGAAGTTCTGCGCCAGCAGCAGCAGACGCAGGAAAAGGACGCTCTTGTCCTCGACCAGGAGTTCCGCAAGCTGAAGGACGAGCATTCACGCGCCAGCCAGAAGCTTTCGGTCGCCCGCATCGAACTCGACCGTTTGCGCAAAGAGCGCCAGCGTGCGGCCGAAGTCCGCGAGCGCAACACCAAGGCCGTCGCTGAAAAGGACGCTGCCCGCACCGATCAGGAACAGGCTCTCGAAGCGGCCCGGGCCGACGTGTCCGACATGCAGTCGCAGTTCGCCAAGATCACCGAAGAGCACGCGCAGTTGCGCGCCGAACTTGCGGGACTCGAAGAGCGCCGCCGCGGCGAAGCCTCCGCACAGGCCCGCGTCGAGAATCAGATCCGCGACCTCACCGGCCGCATCCAGACATTGACCGGCGAACTGCAGCGCCTCGCAGAAAACCGCGCAGCCTTGCTCGCCAACAACACCGAACTGGATGCCCGCGCTAAGGAACTGGCTGAAGACATCGCCGGACGCGACAAGGTCACCGCCGAACTCGCCGAACGCGAAGCCGCTCTGCGCGCCCAATTGACCGCGGCCGAAGAGTCGTTGAAGCAGTTGCGCGGCGAAGCGCAAAGCTCGCAGGAAAAGCGTTCGGCCACCGAGTTGGAGCTGGTTCGCCGCCAGGCTGAATTGAAATACCTCGAAGAGACCGCCCGCAAGGAACTGAATTGTTCCCCGAAGGAACTCACCGAGAGCGACGACACCGAGGTCGCCGAAGAGACGCTGGTGGAAGCCGAAGCCAAGTACCAGGAAGCGAAGAGCCGCATCGAGGCGATGGGCGCAGTGAACCCGCAGGCGCTCGAGGAGTTCCAGGAAGCTCAGCAGCGCTATGACTTCCTGAACGCCCAGCGGCAGGACCTGCTCGATTCCATCCGCGACACGGAAAAGGCGATTTCGGAAATCGACGTCGAGAGCCGCAAGCGCTTCACGGAGGCGTTCGAAGTGATCAACGTCAACTTCCGCAAGATGTTCGCGACGCTGTTCGGGGGAGGCATTGGCGAAATGCGTCTCACCGACGACTCGAACGTCTTCGAATCCGGCATCGATATCGTGGCCTCGCCGCCCGGAAAGAAGCTGCAGAGCGTCCTGTTATTGTCGGGTGGCGAGAAGTCGCTCACCGCGATGGCTCTGCTGATGGCGATCTTCCAATACCAGCCGAGTCCGTTCTGCGTCCTCGACGAGGTGGACGCACCGCTCGACGAGCCCAACACGGTTCGCCTGACGAATCTGCTCAAAGAGATGGCATCGCAGACGCAGTTTGTAGTGATCACCCACGCCAAGCGGACCATGGAAGCCGCCCAGGCCCTGTACGGTGTGACGATGCAGGAACCCGGTGTTTCGAAGCTGGTTTCGGTCCGGTTCCAACCGCCGCCGCAGCAGGCCGAACTGGCGCTGCAGGCGAACGCCTAACCTGCATCTGAGGCTATACTGAAATTCGTGACGTAGTCGGGCTCGTTGACCCTGGTTGTGCTTCAGGGGTGAACGAGCCCCATTTGTTTTGCCGTGCGTCTACGGAAACGCGACTTCGAAAATCTCGAATTCGTTGGATTTGCTCGCGAAAAACCAGGCTTCGTCAACTGTGGTTCCGGGAATCGCATGGCTTGGAGCGCCATAAAGCACGAGGTTGTCGCCCCGCTCCTCATCGGACCGCTCCGATTCCCGCACGGTCTGAACGGAAACGCCGCGCAGGAAACCGCTATGCGCGATGGCGAGGCCGATGCCGCGGGCCACGGAGCAATCGACTGGATCCACCATTTTCTCCCACATGTTGTTTTTGCCAAGTGAGCGGACAAAACGCTCGCCGGCCGGATTGTGAGGTGACAAATCGGCCACCAGGAGTGCGCCGAGAACGCGGATTTTGAGGATGCAACGCCCACCCAGCGCCCAAGCGCCGTTCTTGCCCGAATAGTGAATGGACTCGTTCATCAGCGCCTGTTGCTGCTGGACGGTGTACAAACCTCCGGCCCCTGGAATGGCGCCGCTCGGTGAGGGCCCGCTGAATCGATTTCCCAGCTCCCGCACCTCGTCAGCGGGTCCCAAAAGCGGGTTGGCCTTGAGTTTCGAAATGTGTTTCAACGGCGGAACCGGCTTCGAAAGCGGCGTATAAGGGCTCGCCGGATTGATGGACCGGTATAGGAACTGGCCGGCCTGGATGACCGTAGTCGGAATCTCACGCAACTCGATCTTCTTGCGGGCCGCTTCATAGGTGCTAATCAGCACATCCGGCTTCAGAACTTTAGGCATATTGTCACAACTAGCACGCGCAACGCGTCCTGAAACTGGTTGATCAAACGGGCGGCGCGCTACGATGGGAACTCCGTGAAGCTACCCAATGGCGAGCAAGCGATTGTCGACATCCGGAAACTTGTAGAGTATTGCCTCAATTCTCAACATTCACGCGGACGAGATAAGGCGCGTGTGTTCGCATCCGTTGGGGTTCGGATCGAAGACGTGGAAGAACTCAGAGGTGCTCTTCTTGCAGCCGCGCGCGATGTCGAAGCCCAACTGGGCGCTGCGAACATCTACGGGCAGCGATACGTCATCGATTTTGATTTCGTCCGTCAGAATCGAGTTGTAAGAATTCGTAGCGCATGGATTGTTGCTAAGGGTGACGAGTTGCCCAGATTGACGAGTTGTTATGTACTATAAACAGGAGGTTGTCATGAAGGGCATTGAAATGCATTCCATCGTTGCGCTGCTCGAAGACCTCCCTGGCGACGGCTTGATGCGAGGACAGGTAGGCACGGTAGTGGAAACCTGGGCGCCTGGCGTTTACGAAGTCGAATTCGCTGATGGTAGTGGCCGGGCTTACGCGATGGCTGCTGTTAAAGGGGAACTGCTCATGCCCTTGCATTACGAACCAAGGCACCAGGCGGCCTGACGAACGCCCAACTCCTCTCCCCGCTCGACTCCGTGGCATAATCGGTCAATGCTTCGCCGTCGCGACTTCCTGATGGGCAGCTCTGCTGCTGCCGCCGCTGCTGCCGGACTCCTTCACGCCCAATCCTCATCTGCCGCGCGGATCGACGTGCTCGTCAACGAGCCCATCGCCCGCATCGCTCCCGAGATCTACGGCCACTTCGTCGAACACCTGGGAGGCGTTGTCTACGACGGCATCTGGGTTGGAGAAAACTCCAAAATCCCCAACATTGGCGGTCTCCGCAAGTCGCTCGTCGAAGCCTTCCAGAAGGTGAAGCCTGGCGTCATCCGATGGCCCGGCGGATGTTTCGCCGACAGCTACAACTGGCGCGACGGCATCGGTCCGCGGAACTTCCGCCCCCGCCGCGCGAACTTCTGGGCGGGCTCCGGCGACTGGCCCGCAAGCGCGCCGAAAGACGGGCCCGGACGGTACGATCCCAATCACTTCGGAACGCTTGAATTCCTCCGTTTTTGCAAGCTCGCCGGAGGCCAGCCCTATCTCGCCGCGAACCTCCGCAGCCTCACGGCGCGGGACTTCTATGAGTGGGTCGACTATTGCAACGCCCCGGCCGGCGCCACCACGCTCGCCGAACTCCGCGCGGCCCACGGCGAAAAGCAACCCTTCAATGTCCGCTACTGGGGAGTGGGCAACGAAAGCTGGGGTTGCGGAGGCAACTTCAACCCTGAGGAATACGTTGTCGAATACCGGCGCTTCGCCGAATGGGTGCCCGGATTCGGACAGCAGCTCTCGTTCGTAGGTTCGGGTCCAAACAGCGGCGATCAGGGCTGGACGCGCCGCTTCTTCGGCAAGCTGGCCGAAAAGGGCGGTTTCGGCAAAATGTGGGGTTGGGCGCTCCATCATTATTCGTGGAACGTCAGCGGAGGCCGCACCAACGACTGGGTGGAAGGGAAGGGAAGCGCGATCAACTACCCGCCTGTCGAATGGTACGAACTGCTCAGCGACGCCGACAAAATGGAAGGCCTCATTACCGCCAACTGGGCAATTATGGGCGAATTCGACCGCCAGCATCGCGTGAAGCTCGTCGTCGACGAATGGGGTTCCTGGTTCAAGCCCGGCAGCGAAGTTGCGAACACGCACTTGCTTGGCCAGCAATCGACGATTCGCGACGCAGTGCTCGCCGGCATGACGCTTGACACGTTCCACCGGCACGCGGACAAGGTCGCCATGGCTGCGATCGCGCAGTTGGTGAACTGTCTGCAAGCCCTCTTCTTCGCGCACGAAGACAAGTTCGCGCTGTCGCCGACGTATCACGTTTTCGACATGTATGCGGCGCATCAAGGCAATCAGTCGCTGAGGACGATGGTGTCAGCTGACGACCTGCGGTTTGACCGCAACGGGCGTCCCGCGTCTCTGCGAGGACTTTCCGCGTCTGCGTCACTCGATGGCAAGAAGATGGTGCTTACGGTGACCAACCCGGATCCGAAATCCGCGCGGGAAGTGGAAATTCAACTACGCGGCGCAACAGGGGCGGGGGAGGTCCGAGGCATGGTGCTCGAGTCCGGGGGCGACATCAACGCCCACAACACCTTCGCCGATCCTTCGCGGATCGCGCCGAAATCAGTCACCGCCGCCAACGTGAAGGGCGGAATGTTGACGCACAAGTTCCCCGCCGCATCGGTGACGAAGTTCGACATTTCGCTGAGCTGACTGGAGCCGCCGCCTAATGTCTGCAGCGGCTCGCGAATCCAGGTGCTCAGATTATCTGCGGCGGGCGCAGAACCTCTTAAGGCAGTCTCTGATACCCTCTACGTTGAACCCGAGCGTCGTCAGCGCCCTACCTGTGCGGTCATCCTGGAGCAGGCAGGACCACAGTTCGCACCACTGCTTACCGTCGTCCGGTCTTGGCGGTGTCGTCTGATCCACCCAGGTCGCGGCGGTCCGGAGTTCTTCGCGAGTGAACGGTTTTTTGCTGAAGGACAACCCGGCCGCCCGGATTAGCAGCGGATAATAGCCGAGTAGGGGAAGCGGCATCGAAATTCGATGGACGCCTGGCTCCTCTTCATGCAACACCACCGTGACACTCGTGCCGTCCGGGCGAATCGCGTCCATGCGAACGACGGCCATGCCCTCCAACGGTATTCCAGACTCCGTCAGGGTTGCTTCCACCTCGACGGTGGAACCCGGCGCGTGGCTCGTCTGATTCGTCACCACCTTCATTTCCAGGTTGCTTTCGGCATGCACAGTCAAAGTGAATGGCAGGCCATGCGTCCGAACCCGGCTAAGCGCGACAAGGTCTTTGCGATTCTCGAGTATTCCGAGATACTTGGCGAAACCTCGTTTATCGATGGAGAGATTCGCTGTCCAGGTTCCGGCATGGGCGCCCGGTGAACTGATCACCGGCAATGACACCCGCAAGCACTTCATAGCGGGCGCCGCCAAGGCCTCAGCATCGGGTCCCGCAACTACTGTTGCGCCGTTCGGAGCCGTCAGTGTCAGTTTCAAGGCGTCCGGGAAGTCGGTGAGTATGATCACGTCGCAACGCTGGTCAGCTTCGGTTAAGTCAAACGGCACTTTCTCTGTCTGGCCAGGTGCACAGATTCCGGCGGGGTCGACCACGATCTGGATATTTGTCACCCCGGCGATGACCTGACTGAAGTATTTCGCCAGCCGCATCACGCCATCGGCTCCCAGAGGACCGGTCAAAGTGACATATCCTCCTGTGCCATGAGCGATGGCGTTCAATCCGACCGGCTTTATCTGGTCGGGCGTGCCGAGGCCAACGGCGTAGACGCGATCATTGACAAGGCTCGAGACTTCACTGATGTACTTGTGTTCGGTTTCGTCGCCGTCGGTGAATACGAGAATGGCCCTATTCGTGATTCCCGCGGGCGACGCCATCAGTTGGATGCTTGCGGCTTCGATGCCATCGCCAATTGCTGTGGCGCCCAGCAGATTCGTGGCATGGGCGTTTACCGCGGCAAAAGCGCTGTCGCGTCCTCCTCCTGCACCAAGAGTGTCGGCGATCTGAACAGGCGACACCGGAGTGGCGTCGGTGTCAAACCGGACCACGCCCACTGCGTCGGTATCTTCCAGGAGCGCCAGGAAAGTTGGAGCAGCCTGGTGCAGCACGGCCATCCGATCCAGACCTGTTACGCCGGATGGGAAGGACATGCTGCCCGAGCTATCGAGTACGACGGACACTGCGACGGCCGGCTTGACGACGCTATTCGCCACGATGTCGACATCAAACACTTGACCGGTTTCCACGACTGTAGCGGTGAGATGGCCGTTGGCGCTGGAGCCCGCGGCCCCGGCATGGTATTTCACCCACACGAATGTCGCCGCAGGCGCGTAGCCATCGGCCTCAGGCGACTGTACGCTTGCGGACTGCAAGGAAAACGCGGGATCGCCTGTGAGCACTGCGTTCACGTGCACCCGGTCGCAACTGCGCACATCGAGCCGCAAGGCGCGAGCGGTTGTCTTTCCGGTTGGGACGTCGATAAAGCGAATCGGGTCTGAGCCGCTTGGCGCCACCTTTTGAACGTTGATCGGCAGCGTGTCGTAGCACGGCGGAGGAACCAGTGATGGATCCAGGTACGGCTTTACCAGGATCAAACCGCCCGCCGGAGTGAACGGATGGACCCCGCTGGTTCCATCCCAAGGGGCAAGCGTGTTGGTGCTCAATCCATCCGGTCCTGTTGTGGTCGATTCGACGCCATACACTTGGCTTACATCCAGGCGCCATTCCTGGCCGGGTTGGCATTGCCACATCGCATAGAGCCGATCGACGTTGGCGTGCAAAAGAAAGACCATTGGATCTTGAAACGCCTTGTGGCCTGAAGGATCACCGATGTTTCCAGGCCCGAAATTCACATGAACTCCACCATGCGTCGCTTCGATTTGCTGCCTGAATTGACGCCACTGCTGTGGTTGCGCAAAACCATCGCTCGATGACAGAATCGTGGCGTCGGTTGTCGCCGTGCCTGGTCCTGCCGCCATGCTGCGAAGTAACGTGCGCGGCGGATCCTGTGGTTGGCCCGTTTGATCGCGGCTTCCGGCAAGCACTCCGCCATTGTGGAGCGGCGCGAGCACGCCGGCCACATTGCCGTTCATTGTCCCCATGAAGGTGTCCAAGCTCAAATTCGTATTGCCACCCGATCCATTTGGGGAAGACCGCGGGTCGGTCGTCCAATCCCAATAATGCAAAGCAACATCGGGATCGATTTGTTGCAAGAGCGCTTCGTAGCGATTGCAAAGTTCGCGGTGCCAAAGTAGAAATTTTGGGCCCCCATGGACGTGGGTAGTCTGATGCGAAAGATCTTGAAAATCCCAGTAACTGACAACGCCGCCCGACCAAAAATGTTGGTCGGCTTGTGCAACGGCATTAATGTATTTTGTGCGATCGGCATCGCTGATGTGCGCGATGTTCCGACGGACTGGCTTAGCCATTTGAATCTCCTCGGTGTTCGTGCGATTGAGTGGATTGTGTGCTGCGGCGCCAATACAAACGGCGCTTGAGCCCGGTCCGTCAGGTCTCGTGAGATGACGGTGACCCTACCTAGTAGTGATGACCGCAGAGCTATCGTTTCATGAACCGCGACATTTGTTAGGATCACGTGTCACTGTATCGGTTGACTCGGCGCCGCGTCTCGAGTCCTTGAGGCGACATTAACGCCCACAACACCTTCGCGGATCGCTCCGAAATCAGTCACGGCCGCAAAAGTGAGGGCGGAATGTTGACGTATAAGGTCCCCGCCGCATTGGTGATGAAGTTCGAAATCGCGCTGAAACTGGCTAAATGTGCTCGGCGATGGAATTTGCCTTTGCAGCCCGCCACGTAATCACGCAGCGAACAGGACCTTGAGTGGTTCGGGCAAATCGTCGCCGCCTTCCACCATGGCCGCCAATACTTGTAAGGCTATCGACTTGACTTTTCTCACTGCTTCATTCGAATCGACGCCGTATGCCATCACGCCCGTCAGATCTGGGATGCAGGCTGATATGCGCCCGTCGTCTTCGCGTACGATCTCGACTCGGATTGGCTCAATCTCTGTCACGACGCCACCATCGTAGTGGATCATACCGGAGCTGAAGGGGCAAACAAACACAGGAGACTGGGTATTGTACCAGGCGTTGCTTCGTTATATAATCATCCCGCCCTCAATGGGCATTCGATGAAGGAGAACGCTGTATGTTGCTTCTGAAACGGATTACGCGCGTTGCGGCACTGCTCGCTGTATACGCCTTGTTTGCCAAAACAGCCCAAGCCGCCGATATCGGCGGGACCATTTCCAGTACACTCACAGTCAATGAAGATAGCCAATTGACGGATGATGTTACATGCACCGTTAGCGGCGCGCCCTGCATTGTCATAGCCGCGCCTAACGTAACGCTGGAGCTGAACGGCTTCACCGTAACGGGCCAGGGCGATCCGAATACGGGTTGCGCCGGCGCGTCGACCGCAAACGAGTTTGGCATTCTCGTCAACGCCGGCCAAGCCAATGTCACCATTCACGGCCCTGGACTTGTGCAGCAATTCCGCAACCAGGGTATCTTTCTCAACAACAGCACAGCTTCCAGGGTGATAGGCGTCACGGCCTCGACCAATTGCGCGTCGGGGATCTTTGTGGCCGGTGGCGCCGGGAACGAGATCTATGGCAACATCTCAGTGCGAAACGGAAGCATCGTAAATCCATGTGGCGGTATATGATTGACTGGCGGCACAAGCCGTAACCGGCTCCGTGGGAACCGGCTCAGTGGGAATGGATTTGCGGCCCAAGGCAACAACTTCGGTATCGGTCTCGTAGCTGCGGCAGATACGGGCAACGTGATCGAGGAGAACACGATCGTTGGGAATACGAATGGTATCTTTCTGGCAGTGGGCGTTCAGGGAAACACGATCCGCCGCAATGTCATCGTTGGCAACCCTTCCGTGCAAGTGCAAGTGGACAATCCCTCAACAAGCGGTGTAGACATCAAGAATCTGGCGGACGACGGCGCGAATACGTTCCGGGACAACATTTGCCTCAGATCCGTCAATGCGCCATGTCCGGCGGTCGAGCGGACTTCCACTTCTCCGGCAGCAGAGCGGCGCGATAAATGAATTGGATCAGTCATGAAATCTCTTTGTCTGATTCTTCTTTCCGGCGCCTGCGCCTGGGCGCAGGCGTCATCATCGTCATCACCCGCTGCCGCGCTGGAAGAGCTGGACAAGATGATCGCGGATGGGAAGAGTCCCAGAGAGCTTGCCCAACACCTTTTTGACACGCAGGGCTGTAAAGGCTGCCATACAATCGGTCAGGGCGGCAAGCTCGGGTTCACGAAGCAGGGCGAAGAAAAGGCGCAGGGGTTTGAAGGATGTATTTCTACGTTGAAGGCGATGAGCGTCATTGCCAAGATGCCCGAGAATCAGCGCTCAGCAACGCAGCGGCGAAGAGCGCAGCGCTTTGAGGAGTTCGGCTGCACTGCGTGTCACAAGATTACTCCTGGCAAAGTCGGGTTGACTGAAGTTGGAGCGAAACTGGCGCATCTGCATTTAGGATGCGTGGAGGTGGAAAAGCTGGTCGCGAGCGGCTCCGCCTCACAGCGATGATGCGCAAGGCGGACTAAGCCCCGGAACGTTACACTAAAAGTATCCCCATGGCATCGAAAAACTCCTTTGGCGCAGCGTCCACGCTTGACGTTGATGGCCACTCTTACCGCATTTACAGCCTCAAGGCGCTCGAAAAAGCCGGCTTCAACATTGCCCGGCTCCCCTACTCGATTCGCATCCTGCTCGAAAACCTGCTTCGCTTTGAAGACGAAGCCACAGTCAAGCGCGCCGACATCGAATACGTCGCCAAGTGGGACACCTCTTCCGCCCCGCAGGAAATCAATTACCGCCCGGCGCGCGTCGTGCTCCAGGACTTCACCGGAGTCCCCTGCGTTGTCGATCTCGCCGCCATGCGCGACGCGCTCCAGAAGCTGGGCGCCGATCCCACCAAGGCCAACCCGCTGATCCCCTGCGATCTCGTCATTGATCACAGCGTGCAGGTCGACCATTTCGCGGGCAAGGATTCCTTCGATCTCAACGTCGCCCTCGAATACCAGCGCAATCGCGAGCGCTATGCGCTGCTCCGCTGGGCGCAGACCGCGTTCCGCAACTTCCGCGCCGTGCCTCCGAGCACCGGCATCGTGCACCAGGTGAATCTCGAGTACCTCGCTTCTGTCGTCTTTTCGGCGGAAGATACGGACGGCGCCGCCCTCGCCTATCCCGACACCTGCGTCGGCACCGACTCGCACACCACCATGATCAACGGCCTCGGAGTCGTTGGTTGGGGCGTCGGCGGCATTGAAGCCGAGGCCTGCATGCTCGGCCAGCCGATGTCGATGCTCCTGCCTCCTGTCGTTGGCTTCAAGTTGAAGGGCAAGCTCGCAGAAGGCGTCACCGCCACCGATCTCGTCCTCACCGTGACGCAGATGTTGCGCAAGAAGGGCGTGGTCGGAAAGTTCGTCGAATTCTACGGCGACGGCGTTTCCGCGCTCTCGCTCGCCGACCGCGCGACCATCGCAAACATGGCGCCCGAATACGGCGCCACCATCGGCTTCTTCCCCATCGACGGCAAGTCACTCGACTATCTGCGCATGTCGAATCGCTCGCCCGAGCGCGTAGCCCTCGTCGAAGCTTATTGCCGCGAGCAGGGCCTCTTCCTGCTGCCCGACGCCCCGGATCCGGTCTACAACGACACGCTCGAGCTCGAACTCTCGACCGTCGTCCCATCCCTTGCCGGACCCAAGCGTCCGCAGGATCGGCTCGAACTTCCGCAGGTCAAAGGCAACTTTGCGGGTCTGCTCGCGGGCGCGCCGAAGTCCACCACCTATGATGGCGGAGTTCCGCTCAAAGATGGCGACGTTGTGATCGCCGCGATCACAAGTTGCACCAACACTTCGAACCCCTCGGTGATGATCGCCGCGGGACTCGTGGCGCAAAAGGCAGCGGCAAAGGGCCTCACGCGTAAGCCATGGGTCAAGACCAGCCTCGCGCCCGGCTCCAAAGTCGTGATGGATTACTATCGCGCCGCCGGCCTCATCGAGCCGCTCGAAGCGCTGGGCTTCAACCTCGTCGGCTACGGCTGCACCACTTGTATCGGCAACTCCGGTCCGCTGCCGGAACCGATCGCGGACGCCGTTACTCGCGAAAAGCTGGTAGTCGCCTCTGTGCTCTCCGGCAACCGCAATTTCGAAGGCCGCGTCAACCCGCACGTGCGCGCCAACTACCTTGCTTCGCCGCCGCTCGTGGTCGCTTATGCGATTGCAGGAACGGTCGATATCGACCTGCAAACGCAGCCTCTCGGTACGGGCTCGAACGGCGAACCCGTGTTTCTCAAGGACATCTGGCCCACCACCGAAGAAGTCGAAAGAGCGGTCGCGTCGTCGGTGAAAAAGGAACACTTCGAGGCCGAATACGGCAAAGTCTTCGAGGGCGACGAGATGTGGCGCTCGATGCCCGTCAAAACCGGCGACCAGTTCGAGTGGGACGGAGCGTCCACCTACATCAAGAAGCCGCCATACTTCGAAAACATGGCGGATCCCACCAAGCCCATCGCGGACTTCAGTGGCATGAAGGTGCTCGCCTCGCTCGGCGATTCCATCACTACCGATCACATCTCTCCCGCCGGCAACATCGCGAAGGACGGTCCCGCCGGCAAGTGGCTGGTCGAACAAGGCGTCAAGCCCGTGGACTTCAATTCCTACGGCGCGCGCCGAGGGCACGACGACGTGATGGTGCGCGGAACCTTCGCCAACATCCGCCTGCGCAATCTCATTGCACCCGGCACAGAAGGCGGCTGGACCACCTACAACGGCGAGAAAGCCACCATTTACGATGCGTCCATGAAGTATCAGGCCGCTGGCGTTCCGCTGCTCGTCATCGCAGGTAAGGAATACGGCTCCGGCTCCTCGCGCGACTGGGCGGCCAAGGGCACGCTGCTGTTGGGAGTCAAGGCCGTGATCGCCGAAAGCTACGAGCGCATCCACCGCTCGAACCTGGTCGGTATGGGCGTGTTGCCCTGCCAGTTTCTCGCTGGCGAAAGCCGCGAAACACTGGGATTGACGGGCCTTGAGACGTACTCGTTCACGGGACTCGCACAAGCCGTCGCCACCGGGGGCAGCGCCACCGTGACTGCGACCGCCGCCGATGGATCGGCAAAGACCTTTCAGGTGAAGGTCCGCGTCGATACCCCGCAGGAAGCCGAATACTATCGCGGCGGCGGCATTCTGCCGTACGTCCTGCGGCAAGTTGCGGCGCGGGCGTAAGCGAACTCTTCCGGGCGGTCCCGTGACTACTCCGATCGCAACGTCGCAATCGGATCGATCCGTACCGCCCGGACAACTGCCGGGAGCGAGGCAACCAGCGCAACTGCGAGAATCGCCGCCGCCGGCGCGGCGAGAACTCCGGACTCGGTCGCCCTCACTTCGTACAGCAACGCCCTGACAAATCGCACGGATCCGATTCCCAGAAGAAGCCCCGCGAACGTCCCCGCGAGCACCATCGCGAGCATATCCGAGGTGACCTGCCGCACGATCTCGGCAGGCTGCGCGCCGATCGCCATCCGTATGCTGATTTCGCGCCGCCTCTGGAGCACCGCGTAGTCCAGCACGCCGTAGAGTCCGATGCCGGCGAGCAGAAGAGAAACGGCTCCAAAGAATAAGGCAAGGCCGGACAGGAGCCGCTCACGAACCGTGTGTTGCTCGATAATTGCGGATTGAGTCCTGATATTGCTCACGCGGAATCCGGGGTGCGCCCGCGCGACATCCTGGCGCAAAGCCGAGGCCAAGGTCAACGGATTCTCGCCGATGCTGCGGACGAGAAACGTCGCCCGTGTATAGCCAGCCTGAACCTGAAATGGAAAGTAAGCCGTGGGCCGCATTGGCTCGCGCATATCCCGGTAACGCGCATCGCCAACAAGACCTCTGACCTCAAAGCGGTTGCGGTGGCCGTCATTCGAAACCACTTCGAAAGCCTTGCCAACCGGACTTTCGGTTCCAAAATACTGCCGGGCGAAGGTCTCGTTGACCAAGGCGAAGCCAGGCACATGGTCTGCCGCGCGGAAATCCGATCCTTGCAACAGGGGAATCTTCATGACTTCCCGCCATTCCGGCGAGACATTCAGAAAATAGGAAGCAACCGGGCCCGGCGCGGCTCCGTTCACCGAAATGAATCCGTTCCAACTGCCGCCAATCATCAGCGGCCACTCAGATATCGCGACGGCCGCTACGCCGGGCGCGTTCCGCAACTGGTCGGCGGCCTCCTTCCAGAGCGCCGGATGCTGCGGTTGCGGTGTCACGGTTTCGAGCGTAAGCAGCCGTTCGGCTGAGAATCCAGTCCGTTGCTGCACGAGGCGCCTGGAGGTCGCGGTGAAGAGGCCGGCTACAAACAGCACGAGTACACAGAAGGCGACTTGAGCCGCGATCAGTGGATGCGTGATTCGCCGGCGCGAATGCGCGTCGCTGCCCTTCAGCGCGTTGACCGGTTTCACGGAGGATGCGCGCAGCGCAGGCGCCAGGCCAAACAGGATCGTGACGCCAAGCGCCATGCCCGCGCTGAAACCGAGTACTCTCCAATCGGCGGGAATGACGAGCCGCACAGGATCCTCGGGCGCGCCGATCATCGCCAGGACCATGGGCGCTGTCCACCAGGCGAAACACGCTCCGAGGAATGCGGCGATAAATGCCAGCTCGGCGCACTCCGCGACGACCAATTGCACCAGCCGCCATCGCCCCGCGCCGATCGAAATTCGAAGCGCCATCTCACGTTGCCGTGCGGCAGCCTGGGCCGTCATCAGGTTTGCAACATTGGCGCACGCGATCAGAAGCACCAGCAGCACCAGCGAGCCGAGGACGTAGAGGGCCGCGCCGTACTCTCTCTGAATCGCGGATACGCCGGCGGACGCCGGATTCATGACGAGCCGTTGATCCCGCATCGGGTTTGCGACGGAGGCCTTTGCGCGCTCCTCGACGAAGACGCGGAACGGAGAACGCAATTTCTCGCGAACCAGCGGCGCGGCTGCGCCGGGTTTGAGTTGCACAAACGTTCGGAACCACTGGTAGTCGGAACGGACGATCGCATCGTTCTTCATCATCATGGTGGGAAGAAAGATGTCTGTGATCTTGCCCGGCTCCGTTCCGGTGAAAGGCGGCCTGGACACGCCAACGATTTGATAGACCACGCCGCCGATCCGCAACGTGCGGCCAACCACGGCGGGATCCTCCGCAAAGCGCCGCTTCCAATATTCGAAAGAGAGCACTGCGTAAGGGTGCGCGCCCGGAACCCGATCGTCGTCCTCTGTGAACACCCGGCCGGCCGCCGGACCGATGCCCAGCGCTTCGAACATCCACCCGGAGACGTACTGTTGATACGCTTTCTCCATTTCGTGATCCGATCGGTATGTGATATCGACCTGTTCGGCATTCGAGACTGCGATCAATTCCGCCTGATCTCGCACCTGAGCTCGCATCTGGCGGAACATCGGATACTCGAAGCTGTCGCTGGTCATCAGCTTGCCATCGGGTGCGTTGATTTCCCGGGACAGCACATAGAGGCGCTCTGGAGCATCAACCGGCAATGGCCGCCAGAGAAGGGCGTCGACCAAGCGGAATGCGGCCACGCAGGATCCAATCGCGAGAGCCAGCGAAAGGACTGCCGCCGCGGAAGTCGTCTTTCTCTTCAGAAGCTGCCGCCAGCCGAAGATGCAATCAGCCGCTAGCGATTCGACCCACGGAACGATCTGAAAGTCTCTGCTTCTTTCGCGGTTTTGCAACGCCGAGCCGAACGCGCGGCGGGCCTCAGCCGGATCGCGGCCTTCCCGGATCGCTTGCGCGATATGCGCCTCGAATTCCTCATCGATCTCGCGGTTCAACCGGTCGCTGCGAAACACATTTACAAAACGGGACCACAGTGACATGATCTAAACTGTCCTCAGTACGCGGTTCACGGCCGAAGTCACGGACTTCCAACGGGCCTCCTCGTTGGCGAGTTGCTTTTCACCTCCCGCGGTTAGCTCATAGCTTCGCGTCCTGCGTCCCGTATCGCCTTTGGTCCACTCCGATCGGATCCAACCCTCTTCCTCCATCCGGTGCAGAGCCGGGTACAGGGATCCTTCATCCGCCCGCAGCACTTCGCCCGATGAAGCCTTGATCGCGGACATGATGGCGTAGCCATGCAGGTTCGGACGCCGGGAAAGGATCTTGAGCACGAGCAGATCGAGTGAGCCTTGAAGGGAGTCTGGTTTGGCCATCGCGAATATTGAGACGTCTCAGTATAGAGAAGGTTACGCCTCGTCGCCCGATTCGCCTACTTCCCTACAGTGCTTGGCCGAATTGCAGGCCGAACCGCTGCGCCATCAGCCGTTTCCCTGCCGGCGTCACTTCCAGAGCCCTGCTGTCCAGTTCCTGCACAACCCATTTGCGGTGCAAAGCCTGTTCGAGCACAGCCGCTCCTAACGCGCCGCCGAGATGCGGACGCCGCTCGCTCCAGTCGATGCAGCCGAACGCGAACCTCCGCTTTGAGGCCTTGCGCAGACCGGCGGCGTCGATGTCCAGCGAGGCGAATCCGGCGAGACCAGTCGGCGTCACCTCATGGTTCTGCTGCGGACTCAACCAGCCGAGATCGCAGAGGCGGTCGTACAGCGCGACCCCCAAGGCGCCTGCGATGTGGTCGTAGCAAGTCCGCGCGGCGCGCAGGCTCAACGGAGTATTCGGCTTGAACTTCGGGGAAGCCGCTCCAAGCACGCTCAATTGTTCGAGCGCCGCCGCCACCTCGGGACCCTGCAGCCTGAAGTAACGATGCCTGCCCTGCGCCGCCATCCTGATCAGTCCATCCGACGTAAGCCGCTGTAGGTGCGCGCTCGCCGTTGAAGGACTCACATCCGCCGCCACCGCCAGTTCCGTGGCCGTGCGCGCGCGCCCATCGAGCAGCAGGGCCAGCATCCTCGATCGCGCCGGCTCGCCAATGGCGGACGCAACTCTTGCAACGTCTCTCATCACATCGGAAGAATCCACACTTCGATCGTAAACGAAGCGTCGCCCGCGAACCTCCGCCACAATGGCAGCAACACATCATGCCACATTCCTCCGCACGAGTCACCTGCATCATCCGCTACGAAATCGACCCCTTTCAACGCGCGAGCTTCAAACAGTACGCCGAAAACTGGGGCCGCATCATCCCCCGCTGCGGAGGCCTGCTCATCGGCTACTTTCTGCCGCACGAAGGAACTGACAACATCGCCTGGGGGCTCATCCGATTCGAAAGCCTCGCCGCCTATGAAGCCTACCGCGCACGCTTGCAGTCGGACGCGGAGGCGCGCGACAATTTCGCCATGGCAAGCGCAAAACGGCTCATTCTGCGCGAAGAGCGAAACTTCGTGGAACTCGTCGAAGGGACCTGCAACCCATGCCAGTAGTCAAATCGCAAGCCGAAAAAGCGCAGGCGTTTCGCGCCTTGCATGAGAAGGGAACCTTCCTCATCCCCAACCCGTGGGACATCGGATCCGCGCGCCTTCTCGAACACCTCGGCTTTGAGGCTCTCGCCTCCACCAGCGCGGGCTTTGCCTTTTCCACCGGACGGCGCGACACCGAGGTGGGACGCGCAGACATGCTCGCGCACATCGCGGCGATCGCCCCGGCGACCCGTCTTCCCGTGAGCGCGGATCTCGAAAATGGCTACGGTGACGGCCCCGAGGCAGCGGCCGAAACCATCCGTCTCGCGGCCGCGGCTGGCGCCGTGGGAGGTTCCATCGAAGACGCCACCACCCGTGCCAGCGATCCAATCTACGAACTGGAAGATGCCGCCGATCGGATTCGCGCCGCCGCTGAAGCCGCGCGTGCGCTCCCGTTTCCATTCACGCTCACGGGGCGCGCGGAAAACTACCTCATGGGCCGCAAAGATCTCAACGATACGATTCGCCGCTTGCAGGCGTATCAGGAAGCCGGCGCCGACGTGCTTTATGCACCATGCCTCACCACGCGCGAGGAAATCTCGGCCGTGATGAGTTCTGTGGACCGGCCCGTGAATGTGCTGATGGGGCTCGCCGGAATCAGTTTGACTTTGGAGGATCTGCGCGAACTCGGCGTGCGCCGCGTGAGTGTTGGCAGCGCCCTGGCGCGTGCTGCATACGGAGCGTTCCTGCGGGCGGGGCGCGAAATGCGCGATCAGGGAACCTTCGCGTACACCGCCGAGGCCGTGCCCTTCGGCGAGATCAGCGCGATGTTGGAATCAGGGAAATAGAACCTTCGCGCCGGCGGCGGAATCGAACATGCAAGCTGCATTGTGGCCGCATCGCGGAACCATGACGAGTTTGTGCTCGGCCTGATACTGCGTCCGCATATAGTTCCAGAAGTTGATGCCGCGTTCCCGCCGGTTTGCTCCCTGCGCTTGCGCGGCGCAACTCTTGTCGAGATCCGCATCCTGCAGTTGGTCGAGGTCGCCGATCAGGTAGGTCACGTTGCGGGCGGGAAATTGCCGGCGAATGGTGTTCGCCCCAATGGTGGCGGTGTAGCCCGTCGCTCCTTCGAGCCCGTAGCGGTAGCGGTTGTAGCCGGTGCAATTGACTCGATCCCAATACGGTCCGAACGGCCCCGTGCACTTTCCATCCGGCGTGCACACGGCGTCCGGCCGCGGCCGCGCGTCGTTTAGATACACGTACGACGAGGGATTCGACACCACGTAGCGGATCGGGATCGGCGTCTTCTGCTCCACCTGGTTCGAGGCCGCATAGCGCTGCATATATTGGCCGCCGCCCGAATGCCCCGCCAGCACGATCGCCTTCAGGTTCGGAAACTTCGTCTTGTCGGCGAGCAGTTGCACGATGCGGTCCATCACCTCGAACGAATTCGCCTTCAACTGACTGTTGATTGCAGGGTAGCCGGCATTCCAGGCCTGGCACCCGAAGTACAGTTCGCCGTCCTCGACGCTATCGTGGCAGGACGCTCCATCGCTTCCTTTGAAGTGCGGAGCGACAATCACGCTTTTGAGCAGCGCGCCCCGCGAGACGGCGGCTGCGAGCGCTGTCCCGTAGTACGCGTCTCCGTTGCGGCCCGCGCCATGCACCATCACGACCGCGTATTCGGCATCTTGATTGCCTTGGGTGAGCGCATAGGTGCGGTAGACAAGCACCCAGCCGTCTTTGATCTCGAGTTTCTCCGCGCACGACCGGTCCGGCGTCAGGCACGGGTTTTCGGCGCCGGAGGCCGCAGTCATCGCCGTTAGCAGGCTGAATGCGCAAACAAACAGTCGTCGTCGAAGCATGGCTACTCTATTGAACCCGCCAACTTTCGGTTTTGGGCGTCAGAACTCTCCCGGGTGTTGCGTTGGTGAATTTGCCCTGGTCCACTACGGGAACCCCGTCCACGAGGACATACGGAATCCCGTCGGGAAACTGTCTTGGTTGAAAGGACGTAGCCTTTTCCTGGATAGTTTCCGGGTCGAAGATCACGAGGTCGGCGAAATATCCGGTTTCGATCTTGCCGCGCGAGCGCAGGCCGAGGATCTGTGCGGGCAGCGAAGTCATCGACCGGATCGCAAACGGCAACGTGATCGCGTTGCGCTCGAGCGCATAGCGGCGGATCTTGCGGGGGAAAGTCCCCCAGGATCGAGGGTGATCGATGCGCAGGGCGCCGTCGGTGCAGGTGGCCGTGTAATCCTGCTGCATGAAGTGTTCGACATCGGCTTCGTCGATCGAGAAACCTCGCATGCGAGCGCCTCCGGCAATCCCGTCGAGGCCATTCATTTCGATCCAGACGACGGCATCCACCAAACCCATCTTACGGTCTGCCGCGATGTACTCGAGTGTTTTGCCGACGTACTTCGGGTCCGGGAACTCATGCACCACGATGCGGCGCGGGCCCCCTCGGCGGTCGATCTCGTGTTCGATGTCGAGGCGCACCTGCGCGGCGGTTTGCGGATCTTTCAAGCGTGCTTGCAGATTCTCTTTCGCGTTGCGGAAGGCGTCCGGCGAATCGCCTTCGCGGTCCAGTTGCCCGGCCACCTTCGCGCCCGGCTTGCTCAAGGCCCACAGCGGCACGAGCACTGTCGAACCATCGGTTCCGGAGGTTTCGTACGGATACTGATCGGCATACACTTCGAGCCCCTGTTCACGGGCCTCGCGAATCAGGCGCGTCGCGGTATGGCTCGATCCCCAGAACGATGCGCCTTTCGCCTTGATGTGCGAACACACCACCGGAACTCCCGTCGCGCGGCCAATTTGTATCGTTTCCTGGACGGCCGCCAGCAGGTCCACGCCGGGCGTCGGATCGGAGGCGTTCTTCCACATCGGATCTTTGCCTTCGCTGCGCTCGTGGCTGATGTAGACGCCGCCGAATGGCTTCACCGTTCGCGTGAGCTCGATGACCTCATCCGGTTCGCTGTACCGGCCGGGATCGTATTCGAGGCCTGTCGAAAGTCCCCAACCGCCGTCGCGCATGCCTTGTTCCACGAATTGCTGCATCGCGCGAATATCCTCGGGCGCCGCTTTCTCGCGGCTGCGTTTGCCCATCACGCGCTGCCTCGCCGTGCCGTGGCCGACCATGAGAATCACATGATGTCCGATGCCCTGTTTCTCATAACCCGCGCGCTGATCGGTCAGCGGCCACAGCGGCGAACGCCCGTCCTGATTGACCACGGCGAGCGTGATGCCTTGCGCGGCCATGTTGTGATTGAACCGCGTTTGCGGCGCGCGCAGGTCCACTTCACTGTGCGAGTGAATGTCGATAAAGCCCGGCGTGACAAACTTGCCGGAGGCGTCGATGGTTCGCTTGGCGGCCGCGGTCTTGAAACCGGCTCCGATGGCAGCGATGCGGCCGTCCTTGATGGCGATATCGCCAAGGAACCACGGGTTGCCAGTGCCGTCGAGGATTTTGCCGCCACGAACGATGAGATCAAAGTCCTGCGAGAAGAGCGCAAGGGAGCCAAGGTACGCAGCAGCCGCGATTTTACCCATGGTTGGTTCCGGTGATTGTATCACCACCACAACCCCGCACTGGGCCTACTCGCGAGGCATCAACTCGGCCGGTTCGATGTGGATCAGGACATCGAGAATTTTCGGAAACTGCACCCGTATGCCGTTCTTCACCGCATGCGCGATATCGTGGCCTTCCCGCACCGAAAGGTCCCCATCTACGAGCACATGCAGGTCGACGAAATAGTCGAAGCCCATTTTGCGGACGCGGCAGACATGCAGTCCGGCGACTTGCGGCGTTGCGAGCGCGATCTGGCGGACGCGTAGTTCCACCTCGAGCGGCGGCGCGGCGTCGGTGAGCTCAGCGAGCGAGCGCCGCAGAAATCCAACCGCATTGTAGAGAATCACAGGAACCGTCAGCAGCGCCGCGATCTCATCGGCGATGGACCAGCCCGGCCCTCCGAGCAATGCCATTGAGATGCCAAGGAACGCCATTGCGGAGGTGATGGCGTCGCTTCGATGATGCCACGCGTCGGTTTGCACGGCCGTGCTTTCGATATCCGCGCCGACCGCGTCGACATGCCGGAACAGCGTTTCTTTCGCCACGACGACGAGCGCGAGCACGAGCAGCGTGTACGGCGAAGGCGGCTGATGCGGCGTGATGATTTCGCGGATGCTGGTGACCGCGATGGCGATCGCGGCGCCCACCAGGCCGAGAGACACGATGGTGGCCGCCAGGGGCTCCGCCTTGCCGTGTCCGTAGGGATGATTCTCGTCCGGAGGCCTCGACGCGTAGGTCAATCCGACGTAAACGACGATCGAGGTCATCGTATCGGAAAGCGACTCGATGGCGTCCGCCATGAGCGCCGAGGAATGGCCGAGTATCGCCGCCGCGCCCTTGATGATCACCAGTACGAGGTTCACCACAACCCCGACCAGCGTGGCCCGCAAACCGTGTTGGATCTGGCCTGCGTTCACGTGCGGATCAGGACCTCGCGGATTGCCTCAAACGTCGGGCGCGGGGCCATCCTACTTCGACGGAACGAATTTGAAATCGGTGATGGCGATTTCGTCTCTGCCCTCGACGCGGAAGCCGAACTTGCCGTCCGCGAAGTTGCGTGCGGGATCCAGCCAGTTGTCCACCACACCCCAAGCCCCGCCGATGTTCAAGCGGTGAATCAGCGCGCCATTGCGGACCTCGACCTGCACCTGGAAGACATCCTGCGAATCGATCTTGACCGAGTCTGCCTTCTTATCGCGGCCGTTCGTCACGTCATGCCGGGTGAACTTGTTCTTCTCGACTTCGATCAGCACGTAGTTGCTGTTGTCTTTGAAATCCAGCATCCACCGCAACCGCTTACCGCGAACCGGCTTCACGGTGAAGGTGAACGTGCCGTTGGTCTGCGGCGATTTGAACATCACCGACGCCGGACCCTTTTGGATATACGCATCGCCATCGCGCGTGAACGAGCCTTCGAGATCGCCGATGCCGCCGACTCGGACCACCGGCGTTTGCACCACCACCGCTTCTTTCCTGAGGGTGAGGTCCACCGCTCTGGTTTCGCCGGGCTGCACCACCACGGGTACGACGCGTTCCGTATAGCCGGCCGCGCGCGCCGTCAGCGTGTAGTTGCCGGGCTGCAGGCCAGTCACCGAGGTCTCCGTGATATTCCGCGGCTGTTCGCCTTCTTTGCGCAGCGTGATCTTGGACTCGGGCAGGCTGGGCGAGATCGTTAAGCGCAAAGTCGAGATCGCGAGCGCGAGCACGGCGTCGGTGATCGTCACCGTTTCGCCGGCTTTGAAAGCCTTGCGGTATTCCTTGGGCGTGTAGGTGGCGAGACTGAACTCCACGGTCTTGTCGCCGATCTGCGAAATCGTTCCATTGAAGGTTCCGTCGGGGCCGACTTTGCCGATCGGGGCGCGATCGAGCGACACGGTCGCGCCGGGCGTCGCTCCAGTGACCTTGAGCGTAGCGACGCGAGGCAGCGCCTTGAGCGTAAACGCGATCTTGGATTCTTCGCCCTTCTTGATTTCGGCGATTTGCTCGCCGGAATCGCCAAAGCCGTCCTTAACCGCTTTGATCTTGTATTTGCCGGGCGCCAGTTGCACGCGCAGTTGTCCACGCACTGTCTTGCGTGGATTCGTGCGGCCCTCAATCGATACCGCGACATCGTCTTCCTGCCCCGCGACGACAACCAGGAATCCCGCATTGACGTCGGATTTCAGATAAGCCGTCAACATTGGAGTCTGCGCGAAAGACAGGATGATTTTCTTTGCGTCCTTGCCTTCGCCGACGAGCAGGTCATGCTCGCCCGCGCTCAAATCGTTGACATCCACTCCGGCGGGATTCACGTCGCCCTTGGCCTGTCCGTCGAGTTGCATTTTGAGTGGACCGCTCGACGTGTGCAAGCGAGCCTGGTTGCCCGATCCGGCAACCAACACCGCGAGCAGATTCCTCGCCGTGGCGGGAGTCGTAATCTTCGGCGCTTTACCCGCCTCGGACAGAAACGCAAACGATGCGTCGCCCGAAGGACCAGTCACCGCAATGGTGTGCGCGCCGAGCGGAACCCGGTCGATGATGAATTGGCCTTCCTGAATATCGCCGGCGGGCTTGCCGTCCATCGATACTTTGCCGCCGACATCCGAAAGTATGCGCAGCGTCTGCGCCTGCGCGGTGAGCGATAGCGACACCGGAATCGGCGGACCGGCAGCGACGGTGACGCTGGTCGCAGTTGGGTCGTAGCCGTCCAGCAACGCGGTAACGCGGTAGTTTCCAGGGGGCAATTCCACTTTGCAGTTCGACTTGCACTTTTCCTGGCGTTCTTCATTGCCGATCTGAATCTGCGCGCCTTCAGGCACGGTGCTCACTTCGACAGTGACGGTGGCTCCGCCGCCTTTGCCGCCTTTATCGTCGATGTTCTTGTTGCGCGCCAGTTGCACGATGAACACAAAGATCACGGCGAATGCGGCGATGCCGATGCCGGCGCCGATCAACAGGGCGCGCTTGAAATTCGCTCCGGCCGGCGGCTTGGGAGGCAACTGTCCAGCTTGCGTTTGAAAGCTCGTGGGACGGACACCGGAAGGAATCCTGCCGACAGCCGACTGCATTTGAGGAGGAGTCGCGACGGCTGCAGTCGGCCGCGACTGGCTCGCCGCTTGCGCCCCGGTCGTCAGCGGAGAAGCCTGTTGCTGCGGTGGAAACACCGGGGCCTGGTCCTGCGACAACCCCTGCGCAGGGGCAGGCGGAGGCGTAGAAGGAATCGACGGCGGAGGCGGCGTCATGTGCGGAGGCGGCGCTGTCACGGGCGCCAAACCGGTTGCGCCTAGCGCGGCATCTTTCAATTTTTGACCATGTGAGACCAGCCGCTGCTTCAACTCACTGGCGACCACCTGCACGTCGAAGTCGTTTGGAAACTGCTTGGAGATTTGATCCAAGCGAAAGTAAACAGGCTTGAGGGCAGGCAACTCCGAAACGGAGTCGACTTCGATGCTGAGTTTTTTCAGTTCTTCAATCGCAGTTTGTTGATCCACGGTCTTCTCGCTGGCGCGAACTCCCTCTCCAGATTATATTCGGTCCTACTGTTTCACGCCGGAATTGTTTCGTGCGGCTGAACAGAGATCGGATGGGCGATCCGCCAATGGGCCGGAAACTCACGACAGGAACGTCAAACACAAACAGGGTGCTACCACATAAAGCGTTATCCGCGGGCGTAGCGAGTCATGCACTCGTCACGAAGTTGTGGACAGGGATAAGATGCGCGCGGTGGGAAGACCGCCTTCCGTAACGACAGCAACGGTCACTCGCGGAGATTAGATATCGCTGATTTTGCGCGAACCGTTTGCCGAGTCGCCGCTATCGGGCTTGGGCTTCGATTGCACGAATTCCCATTCGGTGCCGGTGAAGCGGATCATCTTCACCTGGCCGCGTTCGCCGATTGGGCCAATCGCCTTGCCGTTCCATTTTACTTGAATGCCGGCGGCGTTGCCGACTTTCACCACTGCATTGGCGCGGCCCGCGAGTATGCGCGCTTGCGCCGGTTCGAGAATGCCTTGATACAGTGTCTTGCCGTCCGAGAGAATCATCAGCCAGGTCGGCTCGTTTGCCGAAATGCTGAGTGACACAGTCGCATCGGACGCTCCGATGTTGGGCGTCAGGTTGACCACCGACGAAACGGGTTCGAGCGTGATCGGCTGCCCTTGTTGTTGCTGTTGCTGCTGCAGCACGCTTGCGGAATTCGCTGGCGGATTGCCGGATGCCTGCTGCTGTTGTGCCTGTTGCGCCGCCGCCTCGGATGAGGGATTGTAAGGCGTCACGGGCCGCACGCCAACCGGGAGGTTGACACGATTGCTTTCCGCCGTGGGTGTCGAAACCCCGCCCGAAAACGGGCTTTCGGGCTTTTGCATCCACGTGTACACGACCGATCCGCCCATGAGCATGGCGATCAATCCGCCAGCCGCAAAGAGGAACCGCATGTCGCTATGATTGGGGTTCGCTGCGCGCATGATCGGATCGCGCTCACGAGCCGGAAATTTCGCTTGCCGCAGTTCTTCGAGAGAGAGTATTTCGTCCCCGACGCGCTCAGTGAATTCCTGAGCAAACTGCTTGGAGTCGATTCCAAGGACCTTGCAATACTGCTTCACAAAGGCCTTGTAGAAAAATGGCCCCGGAAGGCGCTCTGGCTGATCGGACTCGAGCGCTTCCAGATAGTACCGGCTGATCTTCGTCTGCTCGGCTAACTGGGCCAGGTTGAGGTTGCGCCCCTCACGGGCGCGGCGAAGCTGTTCTCCAACCGTAGGCATCTTACTTAACGTCCCTTAATATACCTGCTCGCACCAAAGGGTATGATACAACAACTTTTGGGCCAAAAGGTACAAAGTACTACCCGCATTAGCGTGATCGTTGTGACATGGAACCGGCGCGAGCTTTTGGCCGAATGCCTTCAATCACTTGCGGCGCAAACGCTACTCCCTGTGGAAATTGTGGTGGTGGACAACGGGTCGACGGATGGGTCCGTGGAGATGGTGAAACTGTTTCAAAAAGTACCCATTCGTCTCATCTGCAACACTGAAAACCACGGATTCTGCGCCGCCAACAATCAGGGCTTCGCCGCTGCCTCGGGAGACCTTTTCGCGCTCCTCAACAACGACGCCGTCGCCGACCCTGACTGGCTGGCGGAACTCGCCCAGGCCTTCGGCACGGGCCGCGAACAGGTCGGCATGGCGGCTTCGAAGATTCTCGTGTACTCGCAACGCGATAAGATAGATAAAGTCGGCCATCTGATTTATTGGGATGGTCAAAATCGAGGACGCGGCTCCGGCGAAACAGACATTGGCCAGTACGGCAATGTAGAGGAAGTCTTATGGCCAGATGGATGCGCCGCCATGTACCGCCGCGAGTTGATCGACGAGATCGGCGGATTCGACGAGGATTTTTTTGCCTACGCTGACGATGCGGAATTGGGGCTGCGAGCCCGCCTGGCCGGCTGGACCTGCCTGTACATGCCCGCAGCCAAGGTGTTTCACCACCGCGGCAGCACGCTTGGGGTATACTCATCAATCAGGATCGAACTCATTGAGCGCAACCGAATCCTACTCGTCTGGAAGCTCTTTCCCTGGAGTCTTATTTGGCTAAACGGCTGGTTTTATCTGCTCCGGGTGCTCGCGGGCGTTTTCGCCGCGTCCAAGGGCCGGGGCGAGGCGTCGAAAGTCCTCGGGTTTCTACCGAAACTCCGTCTGGGAATGGCGCTCATTCGGGGAGCGTTCCGGTCGCTGCCCCTGATCCCGAAGATGTTGTCGAAGCGAAGGCAGTTCCGCCCGCTGCGCCGGTTGAGCAACCGCGAGTTGTGGCGCCTGCTGCGCCGGTACCGAATCTCGCTAAAGACCCTGTCCGAAAACTCGAACTGACCGGCGAAGAAATCGAAGAACTGCGGGCGCTGACCGCTGGCGCCGCCATTGCGGAGCCGCACCCGGCCGTGCCTTCCGCGCCGATCGAGCAGCCTTCGGATGCGCTGGTCAACGTGAAAGTCGGCGATGCCTGCCCGGCTTGCGGCGACGACCGGATGCACTCGCTGTTCCGCTCGACGGATCGCCTGTATCACACCACGGAACAGGAATTCTTTGTCGTCGAATGCGTGGGCTGCCGCCTGATTCGCCTCTATCCGCAGCCTCCGCCGTACGAACTGCGCAAGTACTATCCCGACACGTACTGGTTCTCGGCCACCGATTCGACTGCCGCGCGCATGGAAGAAGAGTACCGCCGTCTGGTGCTGCGCGATCACGTTTCGTTCGTCAGCCGCGCCATTCGCGAAAGCGAAGAAAACGGGTTGCTGCTCGATGTCGGTTGTGGAGGCGGGCTGTTCCTGCGCATGATGGGCGAGCGCGGATTTGCGGGCATGGGTCTCGATTTTTCGCTCGACGCCGCTGACACGGCCTGGCGCGAACACGGCATTCCAACCGTCTGCGCGTCGCTCTCGAAAGCGCCCTTTGAAGCCGGTTCCTGCGCGGCGATCACCATGTTCCACGTGCTCGAGCATCTCTACGATCCCGGCGCGTACCTCGAAGCCGCGCATCGTTTGCTGAAGCCTGACGGGCGCCTTGTCGTGCAGGTTCCCAACGCTTCCTGCTGGCAGTTTCTGATGTTTGGCAAAAGCTGGAACGGCGTGGACGTGCCGCGGCACCTCATCAATTTCCGCAAGAGGGATCTGGATAGTCTGCTCGACGCCTGCGGCTTTGAAGTGCTGCGCCACAAGCATTTTTCGTTGCGCGACAATCCTGCAGGGCTTGCCACGACGCTTGCGCCTTCGCTCGATCCCATGGCGCGCCGCGTGCGCGGCAACCGCGATTCGAACCGCGTGAAGCTGCTCAAAGACCTCATCTATTTCGGACTCGTGGTCGCCTGCCTTCCGTTCACCGTCGTCGAGGCCGCTTGCCATTCGGGCTCGACAATCATGGTGGAAGCGCGAAAGAAACAGTAGTGACCTACCGCGGCTTGCAGAGCATGTTGCCGGGGCCCGTGCGGCGCTATGTGCTCCATTTCGAAACCGCGATTGCCGATTCTGTCGCTGCTTTTTCCCGTGACTTGCCGAAGGGCGTCAGAGTGCTGGACGCGGGCGCCGGCGAAGGCCAATATGCCGGTCTCTTTCGCGAACATCGCTACACCGGGGTGGACCTGGGCATCGGCGACGGCGCCTGGAACTACGGCCAGTTGAACGCAATTGCCGATCTTCTCGCCCTGCCTTTTGCCGACCAGACCTTCGACGCCAGCCTCAATGTGGTGACGCTCGAACACGTGCGCGAACCCGCGAAAGTGATTTTGGAACTGCATCGTACGCTGCGCCCCGGCGGGCGCCTGCTGCTGATCGTGCCGCACGAGTGGGAAGAGCATCAGCAGCCGCACGACTACTTCCGCTACACGCGCTACGGCGTGCGATACCTGCTCGAGTCCGCCGGCTTTCGAGAGATCCGCATCGAGCCCGTGGGCGGCTTCTTCCGCCTGCTGTCGCGCCGGCTGTTCAACGCCGCGCAGTTCTTTCCGGGCCCGCTGGCGCTGCTCGCGCTGATCTTCTTCGCGCCCGGCGCCTTGCTGATGCCCCTGCTCGATCCACTCGACAAGCAGCGGAACTTTACGTTAGGATTTATCTGCACCGCGCGGCGGTGATCTTTTTCCATCATGTCCAAAAAACGACGCGATTTCTTCCAGCTTGCCGCGGCACTGCCTGCGCTCTCCTTCGTCGCGCAGGCCGCGGGCGCCCCCAAACTGCCGGACGCCGTGACCGCCGAAGCGCAGGCCAAATTGACGCACGAACCGTTTGGCGATCTGCGTATTTACTCCGATGGTCCGACGGATCAGTTGAAGTCGATGACCGCCGGCAGCCTGCGCCTGAAGGCTGGGCAGAGCCCGCATCCTCCTCACCAGCATCCCGAAGAGGAGTTTATGGTGATTACCGAAGGCACGGGCGAGATCTCGATTGCCGGCAAAGTCACCAAGGTGGGCCCTGGCGCGATGATGTACTGCGGAGCGAACAAGCTTCACGGCATCGTCAATACCGGCAAGACGCCGCTGATGTTCTACTTTTACAAGTGGAAGGCCTGAGCATGATGCGGCGTGGCTTCATGGCGTTGCCCTCTCTCGTGTTTGGCGCTCCTCCGGCGGCGCAACGTCCAGGCTACTTCGCGGAACTCATTGCTGCCATGCGCGTGGAATGGCCGAAGAACGATACCATCCACATCGTGAGCCACGGTCATTCCGTGCCTGCGGGCTACTTCAAGACGCCCGCCGTGCAGACCTTCGACGCATACCCGCACCTGCTTCATCGCGGCTTGAAAGAACGCTTTCCGCACGCCGTCATCAACATGATTGTCACGGCCAAGGGAGGCGAAGATTCCATCGACGGCGCTGCGAGATTCGACCGTGACGTGCTCGCGCTGCGCCCGAAACTTGTGCTGATCGACTACGGTTTGAACGACCGGCGGCCGGGTTTGTCCGCAGCCCGGGCGGCATGGACGGAGATGATCCGCAAGTGTCTCGATCGCGACATCCTGCTCCTGCTGCTCACGCCCACGGGGGACTCGCGCATCGCCAACTTCCTCGACCCCGGCGACCCGCTAAGCAAACACGCCGCACAGATCCGGGCGATCGCGGAAGAGTACGGCGTGCCGCTCGTGGACAGCCACAAAATCTATCAGGATTACGTGCGCAGCGGAGGCAAGATCACGGACCTGCTCTCACAGGTGAATCATCCCAACCGGCGCGGTCACGAACTCATCGCCGCCGAGATCCTCGAGTTGTTTGCCTAACTGCGTCAGATGAGGCGTCAATCAACAGCATATTTGGCGGCTAGGTTCGCGTAGCCTTCCGAGGCCGGAATCGCCTGAAAGGTTTGATTGATCACCTGCGCCCGATTCGGGAATTCATTTGGGTAGCTGTTTGCGACCGCCGCTTCAATGAGCTGCCAGGCCTCGGCCTTCGAAAGGCCATGTTCGACGAACAGGACCGAGAAGATCGCGATGGCCGAACGCTCGCGGCCCAGTCTGCAGAATGCCGCGGTATTCCCATCCATCGCATTGGCAATTTCTTTGACATTCTTCTTTGCCGATTTCTTCGTCGCCCCTTCCATCCTCGCCGGGACCCCGCCGCGGCAGTCGAGCACATCGTGTGTTTCAGCGATTCGACCCTGGTCTGGCAAGGAATAAACCTCTTCGCAACCCCAAAAATAATAGGTCTTACCGCCGTAAGTAACGGTCGCAATTTTTCGCATTTGTCAGCCTCCTGCATCGTCTAAGCGCTCTTCCGGCGAATAAACGATCGCGTTTGACAGGGAAGCTGTTGGTGGTGAGCCGGTCCGCGAGGCGCTCCGCTTCGCTTTCCGTTTTCGGTCCTTCACGCCGAAGGCGAGTGGGCTGATGGGTGAGAGCAAGCGCCGGCGCGCGCAGGGCGAGAGTCTATTCCGCAAGGCAGGCTATTGAGGTTGATTCACTATCCGATTCGCCGCTGCAACGACTCTTGCTATCGATGGAGCGCCTACGGTCTCCAGGGAGAGATAGCTCAGGGCTGGATCTTGATTGAGCAGTTTGCGGACCTCCTCAATTCCCAAACCGCCTTTGATCTGCTCGAGAAGGCCGCGAATCGACGCCACGGTCTCCGCCCGGTCCGCGAGAACCTTCTTTCTGACGCAGTCTGCAGCGCTTCCCTCGATTGTCCCGTCGTGGTATTCCGCGTAGAGAACTTCGACCTTTGTGATTGAAAACCCGGCGTCCGCCGTCAGCCGGATGCGAAGATCATCGACACCGTCGGTGAATGGCGCCGCGATTCGGCGTCCCTGTTTCCATGAATCGACCTTGCGTTGGAACCTGGTCTCTTCGCCCGTTACCGACTTGAGAGTCCACTCTGTGACAAGTGTCCTCAGGTTCTTCGAACTCGAATTTCGAATGGTATAAGCAATTTTCCAAACATTGGCGCCATCCGGAACAGTTTGGGGATCGATGATTTGAGCCTGCGACGCACGGAAGCCGCCGCCCCCTACTCCGATGCATCCACCTGATGGACAATTGACCCCGTTGCAGCCGGCGTAAAACGTGCAAGTCTGGCTAGTTGATTCAGAGACACATTTTGCACAAATCGACAGAGCACAATCGCCGCTTTGGGTTGCACACGTGATTTTTCCAGCAATCGGGTAACAAACGCACTGCGCGGAGAAATTGCCCGAATTACACGCGGCGCAGTTGATGCATGCACACTGCGCTCCTGAGGGACACTGGATGTTCGCACATGCTTGAGCCAAAAGCGGAGAATGCCAAGGCAATAAAAGCGCCTACAAGCATTGAACGATCCGATATAGGAGTTTCATGGGACGAGTGTACTTGCCTCCTCCGAAAAATGGTAGCCCTAAAATGGTTACGCACATAAAAAGGGTTTGAATCCCTGGCTGGTTCGGGAAAACCAGTCAACTGTTGCATTCCAAGAAGATTCGACTAACGACGACGCTGTTGATGTTTTTGGTCGTGCCCCGCCGTGCGTATAAAAGGCGAATGATTGGTACACTCTGCTGTGACGATTACCTGCCGGCGGAAGGTGTAGGTTTGAACTAGTGCCGCTGACGCCAATCCCACTTTCCAAGGAAGGAATCTCATCTCATGAGAAAGAACAAGACGTTCGTCGTTCGCCTGGCTTTAATCGTCATCCTCGCAATCGCTGCCGCCGCGCCCGTTGCTGCGGATGGGTTCAGTGACTGGCCGATCCCTCCCTGCTGGCCGAGCTGCCGCTAACGCAGAACATTGCGAAGCGCTTCGACAATCTTCGCGACGACTCGCGGGATGAAGACGGCTAGCTAGCTAGCTAGCTTAGCTAGCCGCGCGAGCCCGGTGTGTGCATCAACGGTCGTGGTCGACAAAGCAAAAACAGAATCTGGCCAGTCTATTCCGTGTACACCTCGTGCTGTGTTGGGCGCTGATCGCGCTTGCCGATCTCGAGGCCGCCGAATTCGCGACCTGGCTGAACGAACTCGCGAAAGCTACGCCCGCAAGACGGTCTCACTTTGCTTCACCTATTTGAAGGCGGCGTGCGAGGAGGCCGTTGAAGAAGATCGGTTGCGAAAGAATCCTATGCGCAGGGTTCGGCAGCGTGGGGCCGCATCGTCCAATCGTGACGATTCCGCAGCAGTTCCCCGCTGTCCGGGCCTCGCTCGAGGCCACGGCGGCATTCTCATCCTTTAGCTATAGCTAAGCGTGCTGGTCGTTCGGTTCCATGCCGAACCGCCGCAGAGCGAGGAAATGTGACAGGTTGTCGCTCGTGAGCAGGCCCACCAGCTTCTCGCCTTGCATCACCATCGCGCAACTGGTTCCTTGCGCCATCATCGGCAGCACGGAAGATAGCTCGAGATCGGGCGCAATCAGGATCAACTCGCGTTCCATCACGCCCACAACATAGGCGTCAGGACCTTCCGCAGCCAGCGCGCGCAGCAGCGAATTGCGGCTCAACACACCGCTGATCGACCCGGCGTGGATCACCGGAAAATCCTGCTGGGCGCAGGAAAGCGACTTGTTGATCGCCTCGCGGATCGTGCTGTTGTGCGTCAGAGTCTGGAACTCCGTCACCATCGCCGCGCTTACCGGAATGCCATTCGTGAGCAGCCTTCCGAGCGTCGCAGCGGCTTCCTGCGCCGCGCCGATATAGATGAAGAACGCCGCGAACACCAGCAGGTAGTGGCCCGAAAAGAGAGCGTACACCGCCAGGCTGAACGCGATCATGCGTCCCACCCAGGTGGCAATGCGCGTGGCGTCATCTTCCTGGCGGAAGCGCGTCAGGATCGAACGCAGGATCCGGCCGCCGTCCATAGGGAACGCCGGCAGCAGGTTGAATCCCGCCAGGGCAAGGTTGCCGAAAAACAACTGAGCTCCGAGATTGTCGTCAGTCGAATTCGAAATGCCCGCCAGACTGACAATGTGGTTGTTCATTGTCGCCAGCACCCAGAAGGCTCCCGCCAGAAAGAGATTGACCAGTGGTCCCGCAACCGCGACCGCGAATTCTTCCACTGGCATCAGACGCCGGTCCACGCGGGCGACTCCGCCAATCGGGAACATCACGATTTCGAGCGTGCGGACTCCAAAATTTCGAGTAATCAGGGCGTGACCCAGCTCATGCAGCAGCAGAGACAGAAACAGGCCGATGACATACAGAACGTAAACGACGCTAGACCGCTCTCCGCCAAGTCCCGAGACCAACAGAATTGCGGCCAGTATGAGGAACGTCAGATGGAGGCGGACCGGGATTCCAAAGGCGCTAAACGACATCAGCGCGCCCGAAGCTCGGCGTCCTTGGCCCCCATTTGGAGTGAGTCCAGGCATATGTTGACTAGTATCAACTTACCAAAGGAGTTCCAGGACTACCCTCAGGGATGCACCTTAGCTGGGAACGGGATAATCCTGGTCTATTGCTAGGGACACGTAGTTGGGACGGTCCGCCGGACTCTGGTGCCGGTACGATTTTAAAACTTCGCCGTGGAAAATCAGGAAGACGCCAGGCATCTGAAAGCTGTCGCCGACTGCCGGACCCTGCCGGTTGCCTTCCAGAAAGGCGCTCCGCCAGCCTCCGATCCATGTCCCCAAGCCGAACAGTTGCAATAGGTTACCGCGATTCAGTCCAAACGCGCGATACACCGACTGGCGCGGATCGCTGACCCGCGGCAAATCGGCGAGGCCGTAACGTTCAAGAAACCCCTTAGCCTCGGCTTCAGTGGCCATGTGGACTAAGGCCATCCGAACCCCGTCCTGCTCGATGCGTGCCCGGTGTTTCTTCAGGTCCGAGAGCGCCTGGCGGCAGAATGTACAACCGAAATGGCGCAGAAACACAACCAGAACGGGCGCCGCTTGTGACATACAGAGCAGCGAAACATCGTACTGCGTTTTGGCGCGCAGCGCGAAGCGTTGCACTTCCGGCGAAGCAACCACCCGGCGCCTACGGTTGGACTCGAAGGCATAGGCCAGAATCCACGCAAACGTGGCGCACCAGATCACGTTGCTGAGGCCGATCATCCAAAACGCTTCCGCAGGCAAATGGCGCCTCTGAACACCCAGAAAGAAACCGTATGGTGTAATGCAATCGATGAGGAGGCTGACAAGAATGATGGTCCAATGCCGCACCGGATCCCGGCTGGCGCACGCCTGGCCGATTCCGACCGCGGCGACAAACAGGCCGATGGTCTGCCAGAATTCCGGGTAGGACGGTTCGGGCGCACCGAACAGGACCCAAAGGCCCCAGCTTACGTGATGAACTGCAGCAATCCGGAGGACCCACTGCATCCAAGGTCTAGACTTCACCATCCACCCAATTTCCCTTGTATCGTATCAATCCAATCGGCGACTTGATGTTATAGATGTAGGGAACGCGACCCTGGGTTTTAAATGTGGTTGAAATAAGTGCAAGTAGAATTTCGAGACACAGGAATCTTTCTCCCGCAAGCCGGATTGTGGCTGGATAGCAGCGTTCCGGTCGCCCTGAACTGGATTTCGCACGCCCACAGCGATCACGCCGTAGGAGGCCATGGGCGCATCTTCGCGTCCGCCGAAACCATGCGCTTTGTTCGGCTTAGGGTGGGCGAAGAGATTCTCGAGCATTCTCGAATGGAAGCGCTCGAAGACGGCTCGCCAGTGAGGCTCCCATCTGGCGCCGTGATCTGCTCTAAACCCGCTGCGCACATTGTCGGCGCCCGGCAACTGCTCGTGGAATTCGGCGGCGAGCGTCTGGTTTATACCGGCGACATCAAGCTCAGGGAACCCCTGCTCGGCGCGACTACCGAAATCGTGCCCTGCGACCATCTGATTATCGAGTCCACGTTTGGGTTGCCCATATACCGGTTCTTGTCCCATGAAGCGGCTGCGGCGCGGATCCTGAAGTTCGCCCTCGAATGCCTGGATACCGGGACGATTCCGGCGTTCTTCGGCTACCCGCTGGGCCGCGGCCAGGAAATCGTTCACACGCTCTGCAGGGCGGGCATTCCGACGGCGGTGCATGGGGCGATCGCGCGGCTGATCCCGGCGCATGAGGAATCCGGCTATCAATTCCCGGGTTGGGAGCCGTACTTCGCCGACACTCTCGAACCCGGCAAGGCCCTCGTCGTCACGCCGGGTTTCCGCAACATCCTCGAAGCGTCCGGCAAGCCGATTCGCATGGCCTATGTTTCGGGTTGGGCGGCGCTCGACAACGCGCGCGCCCGAAGCGGGGCCGAGGAACTGATTCCGTATTCCGACCACGGCGATTTCGAGGAATTGCTCGAGATTGTATCGGGGTCCGGCGCGACAAGGGTGGATGTTGTGCACGGCTACACGGAGGCTTTCGCACGGATTCTGAGAATGCGCGGCGGCATCGACGCCCGGTCGTTCGGAGGCCAGCGGACGGATGACGAAGGGGAGGGGAGTTGATGGATCGCCTCGCTTTCGCCTGTGAAGAAGTCGCGCGAAACAGCAGCCGCCTTGCCAAGGTTGCCGCGCTTGGCGCCTTCCTGCGCGAGTTGAACGACGAAGAGGACCTCCGCCGTGCGGTGCAGTTCCTCTGCGGACGTCCGGCGGCGCGCGCCCCAGGCATCGCGAATCTGTTCGAAATCGTCGAAGCGCCCAAACTCGCACTCGGCTACGCGACCATCCGCGATGCGCTGCTCGCCGCCTGCGGTTGGGACGAAGAAACGGTCCGCCACTGTCACCGCGAGGTCGGCGATACAGGTGAGACTGTCGGCCTGCTGATGGCTGGACGCACGAAGGGGATGCCTCTTACGCTCGCCCGGGCCGAAGAAATCTATCTGCAGTTGCACGCGGCGCGGCGCGCCGACGCGCGCGTGAAAATCCTCGTCGAGGTCTTTCAAACGTATGCGGGGCTGACGCTGAAATACTTCATCAAAACCATCACCGGAAGTTTTCGCATCGGCCTGCAGGAAAAGATGATCGAAGAGGCCGTAGCAGCCGCGACCGGCAAAACTGCGGCCGAAGTCCGCGCCGCGAACAACCGCATGGGGAACCTTGCCGCTGTGGCGGTGGCGGCTCGCCGCGACGCGCTCGGCTCCATCGAAGCGCAACTCTTTCATCCGATGGATTTCATGCTGGCCAAGCCGCTCGAAGACGGCGCCGCGCCTCCTGCCGATTCCGTCTGGCTGGTGGAGGACAAGTTCGACGGCGTGCGTTCGCAGATCCATCTCGACAACGGCCGCGTTGCGATTTACACGCGTGGCATGGAGGATGCAACCCGTTCGTATCCGGAAATCGTGGCGGCGATGGCGGGCATCCGCGGCTCGGCGATTCTCGATGGCGAAATCCTCGCCTGGCGCGAAGGGCGGGCGCTATCGTTCACCGTGCTGCAGCAACGGCTGGCGCGCAAGAAACTGACCGAATCGCTCATGAAATCCGTTCCCGTTGTGTTTCTCGGCTACGACATCCTGTACCGCGACGGGCAATTGATCCTCGATCAGCCGATCGAAGCGCGTCGAACCGCGCTCGAAGAAACCATCGCCAGCGCGGCGTCGGAACTGGTGCTGGTTTCGCGGCAGGGTCTTCTCGCGGGCCCCGAGGCCATCGACGGCCTGTTCGAAGCGGCTCGCAAGAACGGCAATGAAGGACTGTTGCTCAAACGTTCCGGCAGCATCTACGAGCCCGGCAAACGCGGCGGCGCATGGCTCAAGGTCAAGCGCGCCTTCGCCACCTTGGACGTGGTGATCACGGCAGCCGAACAAGGGCATGGAAAGCGCGCCACCGTTCTCAGCGACTATACGTTCGCGGTGCGCCACGGCGATCAGTTCCTCAATATCGGCAAAGCGTACAGCGGCCTCACCGATGCCGAGATCCGCCAGTTGACCAGGCTGTTGCGCGATGCGACGGTGGGACGTTACGGTCGCGTGCAACTGGTGGAACCCCGGCATGTGCTGGAGGTCGGCTTCGACGGCATCCAAAAAAGCCCGCGCCACAAGAGCGGGTTCGCGCTGCGGTTTCCGCGCATTCTGCATTGGCGCACCGACAAGCGGCCCTCCGATTGCGACACGCTCGATCGCGTCGTGGAACTATACGAATCGACGTTGAATCTCACGGCGAATCGATCCGGTGACGGCGATGCCGAAGATCCTACATAGACTACATCCTGCGCTCGAAGCCTGGATGTCGGCGAGGTTCCCGTCGCTCACCGAAATCCAAAGGCGTGCGCTGCCGTTCACGCTCGCCGGGCATCACACGCTCATCCTCGCTCCGACGGGCAACGGCAAGACGCTCGCGGCGTTCCTATCCGTTCTCTCGAGCCTCGCCAAAGAAGCCGCCACCAAATCCGGCTTGCCGAACGCCGTGCGCGCGATCTACGTGACCCCCTTGAAATCGCTCGGCCGCGATATGCATCGCAACCTCACGCTGCCGCTCGCCGCGGTGAACGCGGCCCTGCCGCCGTCCCGGCAAATCCGCATGGATATCCGCACGGGCGACACGCCGATGAACGAGCGCGACCGGCAGCAGCGTTACCGTCCGCATCTGTTGTTGACCACCCCGGAAAGCCTCGCATCGCTGCTGTCACAAACCGCGTGGAAACTCGGCGGCCTGCGCGTGCGCACGGTGATCGTTGACGAAATCCATGCGTTTGCCGAAAACAAGCGCGGGCCGTTGCTCGCTCTCTCACTCGAACGCCTGGAAGCCTTGTGCGCCGCGTATAACCTCAAGGCCATCCAGCGGATCGGTCTTTCGGCCACGGCATGGCCGATCGAGGCGATGACGCACTTGCTATGCGGCGCCGATCGCCCCTGCAAGGTCGCCACCATCGACATGCGGCGCGCACACCGTCTAGACATCGCGGTTCCCAAGCCGGATGCCTTTTTGCCCGCCGCAGGCTATGGACCGACGCGCGTGGCGTTCACCGTGGCGGACCTTGTGCGCGACGCGGAATGCAGCCTGGTCTTCACCACCACGCGCTCCGCGGCCGAACGGCTGGGCCTCGCGCTCGGCGTGATTCTAGAGGAGTTCGAAACCCGCATCGCTGTCCATCACGGCTCCGTGGACAAAGAAAAGCGCCTCGAAATCGAAGATGGGCTGGCCAGCGGCACGATGAAGGCAGTAGTCGCATCGAGCAGCCTGGAACTCGGCGTGGACTTCGCCGCCGTCGATCAGGTCCTGCTCATCGGCGCGCCTCGCGGGGTGAGCCGCGCGGTGCAGCGCCTGGGACGCAGCGGCCGCCGCGTGGATGGCATCGCTTCAGGCGCCCTGGTTCCGCTGAGCCTGCCCGACGTACTCGAGTGCATCGCGATCCGCGAAGGCGCACGCACCGGCCGTCTCGATCTGCTGCGCGTGCCTCGAGCGCCCCTCGATGTGCTGGCGCAAGTGCTGCTCGGCATGAGCATCGAGAGGCCCTGGAAGGTCGAGGAGGCATGGAACCTCGTGCGCCGCGCCGGCCCGTATCGCGAATTGCAGCGCGAAGCGTTTGATTCCGTGTTGCGGTACCTGGCGGGCTTGGGCAAAGTCGCGAGCGGTTACGGCGCCCTGTACGGCAAGATTCTGATTGAGGGGGACGCGTTTCGTGTGGCCTCGCGGCGGGTCGCTCGCGATTACTACATGAACATCGGCGTCATTTCGGACGACATTCAAGTCCGAGTCGTCGGCCGCGGGAATCGCCGTCTCGGCGAGGTGGAGGAAGGTTTTATCTCATCCCTCCGCCCCGATGAGGCCTTCATCATGGGCGGCAAAACCGTCAAGCTGAAGCATCTGCATCAGAACATCGCGCTCGTGGAGCCGGCTTCAGGCGAGCGCGTGAAGACGCCGCGCTGGATGGGGCAGAAGATGCCGCTCTCCATGCAGTTGGCGCGCGAGGAACTGGAACTTCGCCATGCCCTGCGCGACGCGTGGGCCAAGGGTGGCGCACGCGAGGTCCGCCGGGCCCTGAGACGCTGGAACGTCACGGCCGAGGTCGCCGATCGCGTGGTGCAACTGATCAGCCGCCAGAACAAAGCCGCGCCCGTGCCGATCGAAAGCCCGGTGCAGATGGAACGCGTCTCCACCGGCCGTACCATGATGCTGCTAATCCACATTGTCGCGGGCCGCGCCGTGAACCGGTCGCTCGCGTGGGTGGCGAGCGCGAGGCTCGCGCCGGGCGGCAGCGTCGATGCGAATTTCGACGACCACAGCCTGCTGCTCTCACTCGACGCAAAGAAGATCGACACCAGCGAGGCGGCGATCCGCCGCGCCTTCGATCCCACCAACTGGCTCGTGGATCTCCAGCGTACGATCACCACCACCGAAACGCTCGGCCGCAGCTTTCGAGGCATCGCCGAGATCGGCCAGTTGCTCCCTCGCATGACGATCCGCGGCAAGGTGTCCACCAAGGCGTCGAGTTGGAATGCCGCACTGTTGTACAAGACGTTTCTCGAACATGAACCGGATCATCCGCTGGTCCGCGAATGTGCGAGGGTGGTGCTCGAAGACGAGTGCGACGGCTTACGGGCCTTCGAGGAGGCGAAGCGTGTGTTCACTTCGCCATTTGAAATCTACGACTTACCCCGCCCGTCGCCCTTCGCGCTGCCGCTGTTTTCCGCCTTCAATCGGGAGACGCTGCTGGCCCAGGATCCGGACCGGGCTCTGGACGACCTGGTCAACCGGCTGTTTGAAGACTGGAAGGATGCCTAGCCAGGCCGTAGCGTCCATGCAGTGCTCTGAATCCCCCAACTTGGGGGGACCTGAGGTGGGACCTCATCGGCTGGTATTGAAACCGTATTACATTTGGCCCCAAAATGATCATGGGAGCGCATGATGTGAGTCCGCGCGCCCGGGAGGATGGATTGGCCAGTAGTAACCCCAAGAGCAGAATGATTAGTTTCCGGATTTCCGATAAAGAGTACGAGATCCTGAAAGCTCTGCATCCTCATCACGGCGCCCGTAATCTCAGCGATTTTGCCCGCACGGCGATGCTGCGGCACCTGAATTCCGACCCCGCGTCGGGACCTGTCGACGCCGCCGTTGCCGCCACGCTCCAGCCGGCCTTCGAGGATCTTGCCGGCCGTGTTCAGCAGATGCAGCAAGACATCAATCGTCTGACAACCATGCTGCTGTCGAAGCAGATGGAACAGAAGTCCGCTAACGCTGCTGAAGCCCCTGCGCTCGAGAAAGCGCGAGCCGCCTCCGCCTCCTGAATCACATCGCGATTTTTATCTTTCTACGCTACCGGGCGGCAGTTACAATATCGAAATGCGTAGAGTGCTTCTTCTTCTGACCGTCGGCTGTGTCGCCGCGTTCTCACAGATTGCGGACCTGATCCTCGAAAACGGCAAAGTCGTGACCGTGGAAAAGGCGAACCCGACGGCTCAGGCGATCGCCGTTCGCGACGGCAAGATCCTGGCGGTAGGCACGACGGCGGCGATTCGCAAGCACAAAGGCCCCCAAACGCAGGTCGTGGACCTCAAGGGCGCTCTCGCCATCCCCGGTTTGATCGAAGGGCACGGCCACTTTACCGGCATCGGCCAGTTCAAGCGTTCGCTCAATCTGCGCAATTCGAAAAGCTGGAACGAGATCGTCGGCACAGTGGCCGCGGCGGCCAAAGAGGCCCGCCCGGGCCAGTGGATCATCGGCCGCGGTTTTCACCAGTCCAAGTGGGACGCGCCGCCCTCGCCGAGCGTCCAGGGCTTTCCGGTGCATGACGAGTTGTCGAAAGTCTCGCCGAACAATCCCGTCATCCTGGCCCACGCCTCGGGCCACGCGACGATGGTGAACGCCAAGGCGCTCGAAGCCGCGGGTATCGGCAAGGATACGAAGAATCCCGATGGCGGCGAAATCCTGCGCGACGCGAACGGTAACGCAACAGGCCTCCTCAATGAGCGCGCCCAGGGGCTGACGCGCAAGGCGTACGCCGAGTACCTGGCCAAACGCACGCCCGCCGAACGCGAGGCCGACGCGAAGCTCGAAATCCAACTGGCGGCGACGGAATGCCTGCAGAAGGGCATCACTTCGTTCGAAGATGCCGGCTCGTCGTTCGCCACCGTCGACCTGGTCAAGAAAATGGCGGAAGCCGGCGAGCTGCCGCTGCGCCTGTGGCTAATGCTGAACTCGCCCAATGAGGATCTGGCGATCGATGGCGCGAAATACCGGATGATCGGGGCGGGGAACGGCTACGTCACGGTGCGCGCGATCAAGCGGGCCGCCGATGGCGCGCTGGGGTCCCGCGGCGCCTGGATGCTGGAGCCGTACGCGGATGAGCCGAGCCGCTCTGGCATGAACACCGAGTCCATCGCGGATATGGAAAAGACTGCGGAATGGGCCATTCAGAATGGCTTTCAGTACTGCATCCACGCCATCGGAGATCGCGGCAACCGCGAGGTGCTCGACATCTTCGAGCGGTCGTTCAAGAAGCATCCCGAAAAGAAGGATCTTCGCTGGCGCGTCGAGCACGCCCAGCACCTGAGTGCGCAGGACATCCCCCGGTTCGGCAAGATGGGAGTGATCGCAGCGATGCAGGGACTCCACTGCACCTCCGACGCCCCGTACGTGGTGACTCGCCTCGGCGAAAAGCGTGCAGCCGAAGGCGCCTATGTCTGGCGCAAGCTCCTCGATAGCGGAGCGGTGATCGCCAACGGAACCGATGCTCCTGTGGAGGACGTGGATCCGCTGCCGTCGTTCTACGCCTCAGTCACTCGCAGGGTCGCGGACGGATCGGTCTTTTACGGCGGCCAGAAGATGACCCGCATGGAGGCGCTGAAATCCTACACGCTGGACGCCGCCTTCGCCGCGTTCGAAGAGAAAGAGAAGGGTTCCCTCAAGCCAGGCAAGTATGCGGACATCACCGTGTTGTCGAAAGACATCCTGACGGTTCCGGACGACGAGATCCTGAAGGCGGAAGTCCTGTACACCATCGTCGGCGGCAAGATCCGGTATCAGCGGTAAGGTAGCGTGCCTGGCCTCCCTCGCGTGTTGACGGTTTTCATCTGTTGCGCCTTAGGCGCGCAGGCTTGCTCCGTCGCCATGTGCCTTGGTGGGGGAATTGAGATTCAAAAGAATTTCGGAATTGCGCTTTAGGCATCAAGGACGCGCCTTAAGCGGTGTTCGTGTTGAGATTCGCAAGAACGAGAGCAGCGATCAAGCCAATCCGAAAGCGTGGACGTTCAAAGGCGTTTCTGGTTCAGGAGGTCTACTGCGCGTAACGGCCCTTTCCCCAGGTGACTATTGGCTGGAGGCACGCCATCTTGGGCTTAGCGCTGCAGACTTTTGCTTTCACATCAAGGAACGTGCAGGCTTAACGGCCAAGTCTCGGTTGAAATTCGACTGGGGTGAAATGCCACTTGACGTTGCCAGCGCCGCTGGAGAATTGATCGATTCGCAGCCGGGCAGGAGTGAGAGCCCGCTCTGGAATCTCACTCACCTGATTTACGGACCTATTGCCGATGCGAACGTGATTCTCACCGATCCAATTACCGGAGTAAGTTTGCGCACGACATCAGGCGCGCAGGGCGCTTTCGCTTTGGACGCAGTAGCGCCGTCCACCTATGTGTTGCACGTGGACGGTGGCTCTGTGCCGAGTGGCCGAACGTATCAACCTTTGGACATGTTGATTCGGATTGACACAAAGGCCAGCACTCAAAAGCTTCGCCGTATACGACGGGACTTTGGTGGTGGCAGTTGCGTCGATTCAGGGTTGCAGATCGAGAAGCCCTAGCCCAGCGCAGTCGTGATCTCCGCCGCCCGATCGAACAGCATCGTCGTCTCGCCGGAACATCCGAGGAACTTCATCCCGCGATCCTTCCAGAACTTTGCGAGTTCCACCGTGCGAGTCTGCGTCCCTGGGAAGATCCCGCGCGCCAAGCAACTGTCGCGGATGGCCTCCATCGCCTCCACCATCTTCGGATGCTGGAACTCTCCAGGGACGCCGAGCGAGATCGACAGATCCGCCGGGCCAATCATCACCACGTCAATTCCCGGTACGCTCAACAGTTCCTCGCGGGCCTCGAGCGCCTTCTTCGTCTCGATCTGCAGCACGACCAGTGTTTCGCGATTCATCTGCTCGATCGCCTGCGGAATCGTCGTCTTCACATAGTCGAGATGCGGTCCGACCATCCCGTAGCCGCGGATCCCCTGGGGCGGGAACTTCGTCCAACTTACGGCCTGTTCGAGCAGAGCCGGATCTTCGACTCGCGGAAAAATCACGCCATGCGCGCCGAGATCGAGCGCGCGGGCCACCAGATCGTACTCGAGGCTCGTGACGCGCAGAATCGGCGTGAAGCCCACCTGCTGCGCCGTCTTCGATAGTTGAAACAGCGTCTCCGGATTGAAGACGCCGTGCTCGGTGTCGATGAACGCCCAGTGAAATCCCGCCGCCGCGAGAATGCGAATGATCTCGGTCGAGGCGATGTGGCTGAAGTTGGTGCCAAGCTGCACTTTGCCTTCGTGCAACGCTTTTTTTACTTGATTGATGAACATGTTCACTTGGTCCGGATCGCGTACAGCGTGTCCTGGCTGCGCAGATAGATGCTACCATCCACGATCGCCGGAGTCGCGATGAACGAGGCGTTTTCGAGCGTATTGGTGGCGATCACTTCGTATTGCGGACCCATTTTGACCACCACGACGTCGCCCTCCTCGGTTGCCAGATACAGCTTGCCGTTCGCACCCACAGGCGATGCTTTGAAGTTGTATGGCTTCGGAAGGCGCTGCTGCTGATAGTACGCCTTGCCCGTTTTGGCGTCGAAGCAACTGAGCTGGCCGTTGTCGGTGACAAAGTACAATTTGCCGTCGTGCAGCACAGGCGATGGCGTATAAGAATTACCGCGCTGATTTTGCCAGAGCACCGCGCCGGTGCCGGTGAGGTCGCCCTCTTTGCCGAGCTGGATGGCCTGCAGATTCGGATCGCGGAAGCCGCTCATGACGATCACGGTGTCCTTGTCTACCAGCACCGGCGCGGGAATCACATTCGCGCCAAGTCCGGCGCATTCCCAAATCACCTTGCCGGTCTCGTAGTCGTATGCCCGCGACTTCGATGTAGCGCTGGTGATGATTTGTTTCTTGCCGTTGACGGTGATGACAAGCGGCGGGGACCAGGAGCTTTGCTCACTGCGATCGACGCGCCAGATTTCTTTGCCTGTAGCCTTGTCGAGCATCACCAGATACGACCCCTGTTCGCTGTCGTGCTTGACCAGCAACCGGTCTTCATCCAGCGTGAGCGGCACGCCTTCGCCGAATTCCAGGCGCATGTGCATCGGGCTCATCGGCTTCTTCCAAAGAACCTTGCCATCGAAGTCAAAGGCGTAGAGCCCGAAGGAACCGAACAACGCGTAGAGCGTCTTGCCGTCCGTCACCGGCGTGTTGGACGCGTACGAGCCATAGCGGAAGTGGTAACCCTCATGCGGGGCCATCGTCGCGGCCACCCGTTCCCACAACAGCTTGCCCGATTTGCGATCCACGCAATAGACCATGAATTTGTGGGTGACGCCCTTGGCTCCGCCGGTGCGCATGCCTCCGCGGCCTCCGCCCCCCCGGCCCCCCGCGGAAGGCGCCTCTGGGGAAACCGCCGCCGCGGCGGATGCGTCCTCGGTCGCAATCGCGGAGGTCACAAAAATGCGGTCGCCCCAGACGATGGGCGAAGACATGCCGCGCCCGGGGATGTTCAATTTCCACGCGATGTTCTTCGTATCGGACCATTCGGCAGGGGCGTCGCCGCGCGCCATGCCGTCGTCCTTCGGGCCGCGCCATTTGGCCCATCCATCCACGTCCGCTGCGATGGAAAGCAGCGGGAGCAAGAGACCTAGAATGTTCAATTTCATATGCGAGAGATTGCGGACCAGAGTATCACTCAACTACGGGGTTACAATTCTTGACGGCGCCTTCGCCCAGGTCGTTACGCGCCGCCGATCTGTTACGTTGTTAACGAACATGGAATCTCGAACCGAGTTGCTCGATGGCCTCAAAGAGTTCTTGCGGATCCCGAGCGTGAGCACGGCGCCGGAGCATCAGCCCGACGTCCGGCGTTGCGCGGAATTCGTGCGCCAGGCGCTGACTGAGGCGGGCCTCGAAAATGCCTCGTTTATCGAGGCGGAAGGCCGCAATCCGCTAGTCTATGCGGAATGGCTCCATGCGCCGGGCAAGCCGACGGTGCTGTTTTACGGCCACTATGACGTCCAGCCCCCGGACCCGCTCGATGAGTGGCATTCCGCGCCCTTCGAGCCGGAAATTCGCGGCGAGAACATCTACGCACGCGGCGCCGCGGACGACAAGGGGCAGGTGTATCTCCAGGTGAAGGCCGTCGAAAAGCTGATGCGCCGCGATGGCCGCCTGCCTGTCAACGTCAAGTTCATGATCGAAGGCGAGGAGGAAGTAGGCGGGGAACACATCGAGGCGTTCGCGGCCAGCGGGGATGCGAGGCTGAAGGCCGATGTCGCCGTGGTGTGCGATACCGAAATGTTCGCGCCCGAGATGCCGACCATCTGCGTTGGACTGCGCGGCATCGTGTACGGCGAGATCCACGTGCAGACTGGAGCGACCGACCTGCATTCAGGCGTCTACGGCGGCGCCGCGCCAAACGCCATGCAAGCGATTTGCGAGATCGTCACGGCGCTCAAGGATCGCGACGGGCACATCCGCATTCCCGGATTCTACGATCGCGTCGTGGAACCCTCCGCGAAAGAGCGCGAAGCCTGGGCAACGCTGCCTTTCAACGAAGAAGAGTATCGCGAGAAGGAAGTGAAGGTCCCCGCGCTGACCGGCGAAGCGGGGCTCGACGTGTTCCAGCGAACCTGGGCCCGGCCGACGTTCGAAGTCCACGGCATCCGGGGAGGCTTCATTGGCGAAGGCGCAAAGACCGTCATTCCGTGTCGCGCGGTTGCCAAGGTCAGCGCGCGTCTCGTAGCCGATCAACAGCCGGACGAAGCGGTGGCGCAAATACAAAAGGCTGTGATCGCCGCTTGCCCCCGCGGCGCAACCGCGGAGTTCCGCTTGCTGCACGGCGCTGCGCCGTCACTCGTGAATCCCGGCAACCGGTTCATTGAGCGTGCGGCCGATGCGATGCGTGATGTGTTCGGCAAAGAGACCGTGTACATCCGTTCCGGCGGCTCGATTCCCATCGTCGGACTCTTCGATCAACACCTGCAAATGCCAAGCGTGATGATGGGCTTTGGGCTGCCGGACGACAACCTGCATGCGCCAAACGAAAAGTTCTTTCTGCCGAACTTCTTTCGAGGAATCGACGCCGTGGCCCGCTATCTCGAACTGCTCAGCGAAGCGTAAATACGGGTGATATTGAGGAACGCGGCGGCCGGTTCGTCGTAGCGATAGACCACGGCGCCGGGCCCCGGAACGGCGGCTGGCGTCAACCGCACATCCGGAATGCCATACAAGCGGAACGGCCGGTCCGGAATGGCGTTGGCGATCACATCGGACGGGACGCCTTCGAGCACGATCGGCGCTCGGGGATGTCTCGCGTGGATCTCGCGCACGCCGCGTACAACCGTCTCGATCTGCGTGGTGACGCGGTCATACCAATCGATCGCGCGGATGTGCGCCTGCCAGCCGGTGACGAGCAGGATCGCCGCGAGCGCCGCGCTCCATTGTGGCCGATCCTGTCCGTACAACAGCGCGGCTGCAAGAGCAAGGCCAACGGAAGCACTCGCCAGGTAATAGTCCGAAATATGGTCTTTCAGCGGCAACACCGGCGCAAGCGTCAACAAGAACCAGCAAACCCCTGGCGCGCACTTGCGCCATTCAAACGCGAGTGGAAGCAGCGCCGCGAGGGCGAGCCAGCGATGCCAGCCCTCGTAGCCGAAGTTGAGCGTGACGTATTGCCAGAGAGTCGCCGGCAGAGCCGCATCGAATGACACCCGATAGGTGGGGTCCACCGCGGGTCTGTGGATCCACACGAACCACGCCATCGCATAGACAAGCGATACGCCGAAGAAGGGAAGCGTCTCTCGCCAGCGCTTGGGCCTCAACACGACGAGAATCGCAGGCAGCACGACATTGATCTCGAGCGCTCCGAATCCCGCTAAGAACGCGAACCAGCACCATGCCATCCGATCCTCGAGAAATGCGAGTACGGCGCCCAGCAGGCATGCGGTCACCAGCAACTGGTTGTACGAACTGATCCAGCACATCGCCATCGCCACTCCCGGATTGAGCAGCCAGACCGGAATCGCGAGCAGCGCCGCCGTGCGCGACTGCGTAAGCCGCAAGGCCACGAGCGCCAGCAATACGCCATTCAAAAGCTGCGTCGCGAAAATCACAACGCGAAACGGGATCGCCGAGTCCGGGCCGAACAGGCGCGTAATTGCGAGAAAGAACACCCGTTCGCTGAGAATTCGAACCGTGCCTTGCGCCTCCGGCTTGAACAAGGCGTCCTGCAAACGGGCCGCGTCCCGCAGGCCGAGCCAGGCGAAGTCGTCGGCGCGGAACCAGATTTCGAACGTTTGCCAGTAACAGACGCCAAGCACGAACGCCGTCACCGCGAGCGCGGCGCGAATCAACGAGGTCCCCCCTCCTGCAGGCGCCTGAACTTGCGCAGCAGTTCGTACAGCAGCACGCCCCCCGCCGTGGCGACGTTGAGCGAATGCTTGCGTCCCAGCATCGGAATGCGCACGTGCGTGTCGCAGAGGGACATCAGTTCGGGGCGGATGCCGTCGGTTTCGTGGCCAAACACGAGGCACACCGGAAATCGGGGCTGCCAGTCGAAAAGATCCACCGCATGCACCGAGGTCTCAATCGCCGCGATCTCGCAGCCCGCTTCGTGCAGTTCGCTGAGGCGCGGCAGCGGATCCCAGTGGTGTTCCCATGCCAGGCTCTCTTCGGCGCCAAGCGCGGTCTTGCTGATCTGGTTCTTCGGCGGATACGCTGTGATGCCTCCGAGCAGCAGCTTTTCCACCCGCACGGCGTCGCCCGTGCGAAAGAAAGAACCCACGTTGTACATCGACCGCACATTGTCGAGTAAAACATAAACGGGCAGCTTTGTAATCGCGTCGTAAGGCGTGGAGGCCTGCGTGGCGAGAAACGGAGTTCGTGAGTCGGGCATTAATGTTCGGAAAGGAAAATCGAAAACTGGCAGGCCTTGCGGTAGCCCATTTTGTGATACATCGGGTACCCCGCGGGCGTGGCCTGCAGAATGCTTCTGGTGATGCCGGTCTCGCGTGTCAACTGCTCGAGCACATAGCGCATCAGCCGTTCGCTATAGCCGCGCTTGCGATGGTGGGGCAACGTGCCGACCGTGTAAATACCGATCACGCCCGCCGCCACCACGGCCGCGCAGGTAGTCACCGGTTCGTCTCCGGCGTAACCGACCCAACCTCGCATGGAGCCGGACCACGAACGATCGGAATGATAGATTTCGCGGCAGATGGAAAATGGCAGATCGAAGGTGCACGCCGTGACTCCACCAAAGTCCGCCCGGCTTTTGGCGTCGCGCACTTCGAGCACACCGAGTTGCGGCAGACCTCGAGTGGGCGGCGCAAGCGATTCCGCGATCATGCCTGGAGGTTCGGAAGTCTGGCGCAAATGCTGCGAAACCAGTATGTTCTTGGCCCGGCGGCGCACGAGTTCAGGCAGCATATCGTCGCACAACCAGAATGACCAGCGTTCGCCGCGTCGCGCGAAAAAATCAGCCGCGATGCGAACGCGTTCCTCGAACTCCGCGCTGTTGAGGCTCGTCACCGGCAACGTAAGCATGGCGGAATTGAAGGGCGAAAAGTCGATGCCGGAGGAGACCAGTTGCACTCCGTTTCTTTCCTCGATTACGCCATTGGCGCGGGCCAGCGAAAAGAAGCTCATCATTTGCCGGAGATTCTGCTCGATCGCCAGAAACGCGGGCGGCGGGGCAACCGGTTCCGTTGCGGATTGGCGCATTGGCCACATTCGCTCGATATTAACGTTTTGTACGAGGGCGCTGCAGGCCGTAGCCCATCAGGAGGAGTCCTCCGAGCCACATCAGGGCGGCCGATGGTTCTGGCACGTACGATGGATCCTCCTGCACCGACATCGCCAGCAGGCGCGCGGAAACCGATGTCGTCCCGGACTCCCCGCCGCTGTTGCGGGCGTCCACCGACATGCGGATCTGAAATGGCGCTCCGTATTCGAAGCTCTGCTGGAACGAATACACGGCGATGCTGCTGCCGCCTACGGGATATGGATTGCCGTTATACCGAACCTCGACGCGGCTGCCCGCCGGCAGACCCGAGTGCGAGCCTTCGAGCGCAACGTCGTAGCAGAGAATGCCAGTTCCCGGCCCGTCGCCGCTGAAGATATAGTCGCGTGAAAAGAACGAGCTGGCTGCAATCGGCGCGGCGCTCGCGTTCGTCTGGCCCGGCTGGCTCCCGCAGTAGGCGTGCGTGGAACCCGGGGAGTTGCACAGCGGGCTGTTGGCCTGCGTACTGGCGATTCTGATGGTTGCTGCAGGCAGCAAGCCCCACATCGTGGCGAAAACCCCAAACCACATTGTTCGCACGGCCCGATTGTGTAGGGTTTTCGTGTACGAACCAACGTGAAAAGAGTGCCAGTACTCAGCCTGCGTTTTGGATCTGGACTAAGCGTTCTTGCGGCGCCCTTACCCGTACGTTCTCGAGGCGGAGTATTCCTCTCGGACAGACCTCGGCGCACAATCCGCAACCGACGCAAGAGGCGCGAGTGAAGCTCTGGTTTGCCTGCGCGTATGACCGTACGTCGATGCCCATCTCGCAATAGTTCGAGCACAAACCGCAGGAAATACACATGTTTTCTTTGACGGCGATGCGGAACCGGCCGATCTTCTGCGTCAAGCCAAGCACAGCCGCCATGGGGCAGGCGAAGCGGCACCACACGCGCGTACCACCGATGGGGTACAAGCCGACGCCGATAATGCCCGACAACCACGACGCTACAACGATGCCGTACCATTCCTGATATTTGTAGGTGAATTTGTCTAAGGCCGGGTACTTGCCGTGGGTTCCCCAGGCGACGAACAGCAGCGCCGTGAGCGCTATGCAGAGGGCCAAAATGCTATAGATCGCGGCCTTTTCGAACTTCCAGGATGCAGTCGATTTGGAGCTCAATTGCCGGAACGGGTCACCCGCCGTATTGGCGAGGCCTCCGCAGCCGCACACCCATGAACAATACCAGCGCTTGCCGAAAAAGACCGCGAGCACCGGAACCATGAGGAACGAAGAGAGAAAGCAGAACAGCAAAAACGGCAGCGGGAGGTGAAAAATGTAGTTGGGATTCAGGTAGTCGAGCTTCAACGGCCAGAAGTACGAAAAGTAAAACTCAGGCTGTTTGAAGAATTTCAAAATCTGCGGGATCGAGAACCCAAATAGCACCTGCACGGCCATCACGCAGCAGGTGCGGATGATCTGGTAACGGTTGTGCTTGTACTTGCGAATGACGTATAGTCCGCCCCCAACAATGGCGATGCTGTATAGCAAACCGTAAAGGGTCCACTTACTGTCGAGTCCCAGCGCCTTGGCTGCATCGGTGAATACTTCGTAGTAGTAAAGCGCGATATAGAAGGCGAACAGCAAGGCGCTGAGCGCCCATGCGGAAAGGCCGCGATGCGTCAGGTCGTGCGCGATCTTGTTCCAGGTTCCGGCTCTGACCATCTAATTCATCCCTTTCTCGCGAAAGGCGTTCTGAAGCCCGGCAAGGCTCGCCCGTCCGAACTCCACGTCGAACTGCGCCTCGGCGAGCCGCGCCACAGCCTCCGCCGGGGACCTCCGTTCCGCGATCCAGCGTTCGAAAACATTGTGGTTCCAGCGCGAGCCCAGCATGTTGAACCCGATGACAGCATTGTCGAGCGAGACGATGCGTACGCTCTGGTTCTTGCCTGGAAGCCGGTGGTAGAAATGCCTGGCCTCGGCCGGCGCCTTGGTGACGAGGCCGACTGTTGTGTACTCGATCTTGAAGAATTTCGAACTGTTGAAAAACGTCGGCGGCCGGTAATCGATCGCGTCGCCCAGCATCGCCCGCGCGGCAAGCTCCCCTTGGCGCTTCGCCGAATACCAGATTTGTTCAATGAGCGGTTCCTCGCCGGGCCGGTGGATCTCCGCGCAATCGCCAGCCGCAAAAACGCCGGGCAGGGAAGTCGCAAAGTTCGGGCCGGCGATGATGCCGCGTCCAAGTTGCAGAGCGCCGCCGTCGCGCAGCCAGTCAATCGCGGGCCGCACCCCGGCGGTAATCCCCAGCATCTGGCAATCCAGCCGCTCCCCCTTGTTCGTTACGACCGCCGCCACACGTCCATCCGCCCCCGGACTGACCGACGCGACCTCTTCTTCAAGACGCAAATCTACGCCATGCTCCTTGATGTGCGAAGAAATCATCGAAGCTTCTTCCTGATCGAGCGACATCGGCCAATACCACGGCTCGCGGACCAGAAACGTAACTTCCACGCCATGATGCCGCAGGCATTCCACGAGTTCGATGCCGATCAGCCCGCCGCCCACCACGACCGCACGGCGCGTCGTCGGCGTGAGCCGCTCGCAGGCCTCCAGATCCTGCCGCGTGACGAAATTGACGGCGCCGTCGCGCACTTGTTCGAGACCCGGCCACAGAATCGCATTCGCAACCGAACCTGTGGCGAGCAATAGCCGGTCGAACTCCATCGCGCCGCCGTTTTGCAGCGTCAGCACGCCCTCGCGGATTCCCGTCACCCAATCCTTGACTCGCCGGATTCGCTGCGCGTCATAAGATTTCCGCTCGAATGGCTCGAGCGCCGGAAAGTCCATCAGATCCATATACGAATACATCAACGCCGTGCGCGAGAAGAAATACTCGCTCTCGCCGCTGATCAGCGTGATGTCCGCCTTGGAATCCCGTTGCCGCAGCGTGAACGCCGCCGTGACTCCCGCGACCCCGTTGCCGATGATTGCGTAGTGCATCTTCCCTTTTCACAATACGCCACGGCGCTCATTCTATTCCCGGTCCGATCCGGTAAATGCGGTAGCATGTAAAACAATGAATCGCAGAGATGTCTTCAAGCTGACTGTGCGCGCTGCTGGAGCGCCGACCCCGTGCACCGCGAACTGAAGCTCCGCGACGTCGTTTTCTTCACCATCTCAGGCGTTTTAGGAACCCGCTGGCTTTCCGCGAGCGCTCATGCCGGCCCAGGCGCGGTGACGCTATGGGTCCTCGCTGCCGTGCTGTTTCTCGTACCCTGTGCGTGGGCGATCGCCACGCTCTCGAAGAAGTATCCACAACAGGGCGGCCTCTACATCTGGACTCGCAACGATTTTGGCGATTGGCATGGCTTTCTATGTTTCTGGCTGTACTGGTTCAGCATCGCCCTCTGGTTTCCAAATGCAGTGATGGCGTATTCGAGCATGGCCGTCTACGCGCTTGGACCTTCCTACACGCACCTCGCGGGCGATCGCACCTACATCATCACCGCCTCTCTCGTCCTGATTTGGGTGTCGCTCGGCAGCCACCTCATCGGCCTTCGCTACGGCAAATGGACGCAGCTCTTCGGCTTCATTGGCAGCTACGGCGCCGGCGCGATGCTGCTCGTCATCGCGGCCGTCGTGTGGTTGCACGACGGCGTCAGCGCGACCCAATTCAATTTCATTCCACGGTTCGATTTCGAGACCATCAACTTTTGGGCGCAGATCTCCTACGCGTTGACCGGTCTCGAAATGGCGCCGGTGATGGGCGAGGAAATCCACGATCCCGAACGTGTGCTGCCCAAAGCCGCCTGGATCTCCACCGTCGCCTGCAGCGGCTACTATTCGCTCGCCACCGCCGCGCTTCTCGTGCTGATGCCGGCCGCGAGCGTCAACGTTCTCTACGGCCTTGCGGAAGGCGGCCATCTCGCGGGCATCAAGCTTGGCCTCGCGTGGCTTGGACCGCTGTTCGCCACCTGCATCTTTCTCGGCGCGTTGGGGCAGTTCGGCGCGCTCGGCGCGGCGGCTGCGAGGCTCCCCTACGTGGTCGGAGCGTTCCGCTATTTCCCCGCGGCCTTCGCGAAGCTCCATCCGCGCTGGCACACGCCGCACGTTTCGATTCTGACGCTCGCCGGCTTTGCGACCGTTGCGTTGATCCTGGTTCAAATCGGCGAGACCATTCGCGCCGCCTACTCGTTGCTCGTGGATCTCATGGTGCTCTCGACCTTCGTCCCGTTTCTGTATATTTTCGCCAGCTCGTGGAAGTGCGGCAATCGCGTTTCCGCCGCCTCTGGCTTTCTGGTTTCGTTGCTTGCGCTCGCCTGCAGTCTCGCGCCTCCCGATGACGTGACCAACATCTGGGCGTTCGAAGCCAAACTGATTGGCGGTACGCTGGTGCTTGTAACGCTGGCGCGCTGGTCGTTCGTGCGCGCGGAGCGCGTTCGTGCATGACCTATCCTGATTCCGTCCGTTATCTCTACGCGCTCGGCAACGAGATCAAGAGCGTCAAGCTGGGCCTCGATTCGATTCGCACCCTGCTGGATGCCCTGGGCAACCCGCAGGATGCCTACGATGTCGTGCACGTGGCTGGCACCAACGGCAAAGGTTCCACCTGCGCGATGATCGAGGCCGGCCTGCGCCACGCCGGAGTGCGTACGGGCCTGTACACCTCGCCGCATCTGGCCGAACCTACCGAACGCATTCGCATCGACGGCGCGCCGGTGACGGCCGATCGGTTCACCCAAGCCTTCGATAAGGTGCATCAAGCGGCGGAAGAACTCATCGCATCCGGCGCGCTGGAGACGCATCCGACTTACTTCGAGACCGTCACCGCGATGGCGTTCCTGCTGTTCCGCCAGGCGGAGATCGAAACGCTGGTTTGCGAGGTTGGCCTCGGCGGCCGGCTCGACGCCACCAACGTCGTGAAACCGTGGCTCTGCGTGATCACAGCCATCGACTACGATCACGAACAATACCTCGGCAACACGCTCACGCTGATTGCGGCCGAGAAGGCCGGCATCCTGAAACCGGGCGTTCCGGCGGTGTTTTCACGCCAGCGTATTGAAGCCGAGTGGGAACTCACTGCGAGAGCCGGGGCTCTCGAAATTGAGCCAATTCGCACGAGCGACTGGGCGATCGAAGACCTCGAACTGCATGCGCACGGCTCTGTATACAAGACCCGTGGCGTCACCGTTGAATGCCCGCTCGCTGGAGAACATCAAGTGGAAAACTCACTCACTGCCGTGGTCGCGCTCGACTTGCTCGGCCACAAGCCGGACGGCATCGCGAAGACCATCTGGCCGGGCCGTTTGGAACGCGTTGCGCAATCGCCGGACATCATCCTCGACGGCGCGCATAACCCGGCCGGGGCCCGCGCGCTCGCCCGCTACATCGAGCGGTTCTTCGCAGGAAAAAACGTCTGGATCATCTTCGGAACCATGCGCGACAAAGCGATTGACGAGGTCACGGGCCTGCTGTTTCCTCTCGCGCATCAGGTAGTTCTCACGGCGCCTGATAACCCGCGAGCCTTGCGGCCCGAGGCCCTGCACGAACACTTCGAAAACGCGTGGGTTGCCAGCGATGTCGAGCATGCTCTGGCGCGTGTGAAAGAGGCCGCATCGCCGCAGGACGTCATCTTCGTCACCGGAAGTCTGTTCCTGGTAGGTGAAGCCAGGCCGCTGCTCGTGCCATAGTGGATGTTTATGTCTGCTTTGTGGGCCTACCTGGTGGTTGACCCGTTGATCGCGTTTCTTACGATCTTCTTCGGTTCCCTGAATATCATCGTGGCGATCTTCGATCGCGTGGGCCGCCAGCAAATCTGGCTGGCGCGGGTTTGGGCCCGTTCTGTACTCTTTGTGTCGGGCGTGCGCGTGTCTGTGGAAGGTGTCGAGAAGCTCGATCTCACCAGGCCGTACCTCATCGCGCCCAACCACGCGAGCTACATGGATACGCCCGTCATTCTGTCTTCGGTGAAGCTGCAGTTCCGCTTTCTCGCCAAAGAGGAACTCTTCAAAATCCCTTTTCTGGGCGCCCATCTGCGTACCGCTGGCCACGTACCCGTGCCACGCGAGGATCCGCGGGCCGCCGTCAAGACCATGACGCTTGCCGCCGATAACATCAGGGAGAAGGCGATCTCGATGCTGATCTTTCCCGAAGGCGGCCGCACCAGGACAGGCGAATTGCAGCCCTTCAAAGAAGGCGTAGCCTATATTGCAATCAAGGCTGGCGTGCCGATCGTTCCGGTCGGCGTCACAGGCACTCGCGCCGTGATTCCGATGGGTTCGGGCATTGTGCGCCCCGGCAAGGTAACCCTGCGGGTGGGAGATCCCATCTCTACGGAAGGGCTGACACTCAAGGACCGGCAGCGGCTCACCGATCAGGTCCGTGAAAGCGTCGCCAAATTGATAGGTTAGAAGAAATTATGAATAAAACTCTCCTCGCGCCTGCGCTCTTGCTGTTTCTGCAAGGGGGCCGCGCGGCCTGGGCCCAACCACGCGAGCGCGACGTGCCGCCAATGCGGATCGACGAGTATGACCCGAAGTCCACGTTGAAGGTTCCCGGGCATCCCACGACGCGCGCCAAGTTCCCGTTCATCGACGTACACAACCATCAGACCCGCACGCTGCAAAGCAATACGGGCCTGGACAAGCTCGTCTCCGACATGGACGCGCTCAATCTGCAAATCATGGTGAACCTCAGCGGCGGCTACGGCGAACGTCTGGCGCAGACCGTGAAAGGCATGAAGACCCGTTACCCCGACCGTTTCGTGGTGTTCGCCAACGTCGAATTCCGGAAAATGAAATACCCCGACCAACCGGAACGGGCCGCGAAAACGCCCGAAAAGGACAACAAAAACGGCGCACCAGGGCTTAAAATCCTCCAAAAAATTTCC
>JACXTT010000319.1_pt1 | contig 79754 bp, 60 predicted proteins | sample 9270951 | NCBI WGS metagenome assembly JACXTT01 (sample SAMN15532306, study PRJNA645909) | rock metagenome | isolation source: weathered quartz diorite | place: Puerto Rico | collected 2017-06-21
GAGGGGAGAAGGTGCGCGAAGCGCGGATGAGGGGTTCGTGCAACGCGCGAACAAGAGCCCCCTCATCCGCCTTCGGCACCTTCTCCCCCGTGCGGGGGAGAAGGGACTGGTCGGCTCAACCCCGCATAAACACGGGAAGTTTCTTGGAAGCGAGAGCGAGGGACCTCTAGCGGGCGTGTGCTTGACAACATAACCATATAGTCATATAGTTACCGAAGAGGTCTTGCAATGAACATCGAACGCTATCTCCGTCTCATCGCCGGCTCTTTCGTTCTGCTCTCCGTTACCCTCGGCTATCTCGTCAGCCCCTGGTTCCTCGCCTTCACTGCATTCGTCGGACTCAATCTCGTGCAATCCGCCTTCACGAACTGGTGTCCGATGATGACGATCCTGCGGAAGGCAGGTGTCCGCGACGCGTTTCCGGAGCAACCCGTGGAGCGCATCGCGTGAGAAAGCTGCTCCTGACAGCGGCCGTGTGCCTGCTGCCACTGACTCCCGCATTTGCGCAGCCGCTCACGCTGCGCGATGCGGCGGCCGAGGCGCTGGAGAGGAATCCGGCATTGCTCGCGGCGCAGGCGGAAGTCCGCGCCGCGCGCGCACGGCGAGACGAGGCGCGCGCCTCGTGGTTTCCCCTCATCGACGCGAGCGCCAACGCGTCGCGCAGTAACAATCCCGTTTTCGTTTTCGGTTCCTTGCTCGAACAAGGGCGGTTCTCCGAGCAACATTTTTCGCCGGCGTTTCTGAACGATCCTCCTGCCCTTCGCAATGATCGGCTGAGTCTCACTGTGCGCTACACGCTCTTCGACCAACTGCGGCGGCGCGACATGACGAAGCAGGGCGCCGAGGGAGTTACGCGTGCCCTCTCCGCCGGGGATGAAATGCGGCAGCAGGTTCTGTCCGAGCTGATCGCGCGTTACTACGGAGTTCTGGTCGCAGAGCAACGTCATGCTGTCTCCGCCGAAGCCGTGCGCGCTGCAGAATCGGCCGCGAAGAATGCGCGTGATCGCGCAGAACAGGGCCTTGCCGTCGACTCCGATCGCCTTGCCGCGGAAGTCCAGCTCGCGGAATTCCGTCAACAGGAGATTGCCGCGGCGGGTGCTGCGGAGATCGCGCGCGCCGCGCTCGCGATGACACTTGGCCGTCCGCTCCTGTCGCGCGTCGAGCTTGTCGCCTCGTTTCCGGACGTGCGCTTCGATCCCGTCGCGCTCGAGGACGCGGTCAAGCGTGCCAGCGAATCGCGCGGCGAGCTCGCATCCGCGATCGCCGCACGGAAGTCCGCGGAGCTGCAACTCGTCACGGCTCGCGGATCCCTGCTGCCGCGGGTCGACGCCTACTCGTCGTGGGGCGCGAGCGGCACGACGTTCTCGCAACGCAATCCGGATCACACCGTCGGCGTGATCGCCAGCATCGACGTGTTCGATGCCGCCAAATACGCGCGCATCGCAGAGGCTCGCGCCGGGGTCGAGGCAGCGAAAGCCCTCGAGGCGTCGATACGCGATCGCGTCGCGATGGAAGCAATCACTGCCTGGAACAAGGCGAATGCCGCACGCCAGCAGGTGGAGGTCGCATCATCCGCCGTCGCCCAGGCGGACGCCGCGGCCCGCATCATTCAGGATCGCTACGACAACGGGCTGACGACCATCACCGAGGTTTTGCGCGCGCAGACCGCACTCGTCGCTGCGCGTCTCTCGCTTCTCTCCGCACGCCAGCAGTCGATAAGCGGCCACGCCGAACTACTTCGCTCCATCGGAGGTCTTCGTGAAATCGATCCGTTTTGATGTGGCCGCACTCACTCTCTTCCTCCTCGCCGCGTGCGGAACGAAGGCTCCCGACCGGCCCGCGCCGAAAGCGACAGGACGCGCCGAAGCCGCCAGGATCGAGACGCTGCCCGACGCGCGCATCACGACGGGAACGGTTCGCTCGACGAACATCAGTCCGCTCTCTGCGAGAGTCATGGCCAACGTGACGCGTGTGCTCGTGTCGGAGGGCGATCGCGTGCGCGCCGGTCAGTTGTTGCTGGAGCTCGACGCTCGTGAGTTGCGCGCGAAACGCGCGCAGGCTGCGGCCGGCAGCCGCGAAGCCGGCGAAGCGATCGCCGCCGCGGACGCAGCCGTCACAGCCGCCGAAGCAAATGCGACGCTCGCCAACGCAACGTTCACACGCTTCAGCACATTGAAGGAACGCGGCTCGGTGAGCTTGCAGGAGTTCGAGGAAGTCACCGCGCGCAAACAGGCAGCGGATGCAGCGCTCAGTCAGGCAACGCGAAGCCGCGATGCGCTGATTGCGCGCCGCGCGCAAGCCAACGCCAGCGTGGCCGAAGCGGAGACGTTTCTCAGTTATACGGCCCTGCGCGCTCCGATCTCCGGCGTGGTCACTGCGCGTATGGTCGATCCTGGAGCGCAGGCGGCGCCCGGGATGCCACTGCTCATCCTCGAAGATGACGCCGCGCGCCGTGTCGAGACGACGATCGATGAATCGCTCGCGGGCCTCGTTCACCCGGGCGACAACGTCACGATCGAGAACGCGGTCATCGGTCATGTGACCAACATCGCGAGTATCGATTCTCTGACGCATGCAGCTCTCGTCAAGATCGCGCTGCCGGCGAACGCGCCGCTCAAGTCAGGCGCGTTCGTTCATGTCGCGTTCAGCACCGGCTCGCGCAACGTCATCACCATTCCTCTCTCCGCGATTCAGCGCCGTGGCCAGTTGACGAGCGTTCAGATCGTCGACGCCAGCGGCGCCGCTCATCTGCGTGTCATCTCGCTCGGTGCTCCCCACGGCGACCGCGTCGAAGTGCTGGCCGGCATCGATGCTGGCGAAAGCGTCCTGATCGCGGAGGGAGCGCAGTCGTGAGGCGCGGTGGCATCAGTGACGGCGCCGCGACTGCAGTGGGCTCGAGCAGCGCTCGTGGGGAAGCGACGCACGGTGGCGGCGATGGTCCCTCGACTTCGCTCGGGACGAGGCGCGGAATCGCCGGCCGCCTCGCGGCGCTCTTCATCGAGTCGAAACTGACACCGCTGCTCATCGCGGCATCGCTGCTCATCGGCATCGGTGCCGTGTTGCTGCTGCCGCGCGAGGAAGAGCCGCAGATCGTGGTGCCGATGGTCGACGTGTTCGTGCAACTGCCCGGCGCGACGCCCCGCGAGGTCGAGCAGCGGATCACGAAGCCGATGGAGAAGCTCCTGTGGGAGATTCCCGGCGTCGAGTACATCTATTCGACGTCGTCGGCAGGCATGTCGATGGTCGTCGTCCGCTTCAAGGTGGGCGAGGATGAAGAGCGCGCGATCGTTCGTCTCAACCAGAAGCTGCATGCGAGCTCGGATCTGATTCCGCCCGGCGCGGTCGGTCCGCTGCTCAAGCCGCGATCGATCGATGACGTGCCGGTGCTCGCGCTGACTCTCTCGAGTGACCGCTACGACCACTTTCAACTGCGGCGCATCGGCGCGCAACTCGCAACGGAGCTCAAGCAGGTCAACGATGTTTCGTCGGTGCAGTTGATCGGCGGCCTCCGCCGGCAGTTGCGCGTGACGATCGATCCGGCGCGGCTGGCAGCCTATGGACTCGCGCCCGCGCCCGTCGTGCAGATGATTCAGCAGGCGAATACGCAATCGCCCGCCGGTGCGATCGACGCGAACAATCGCGAGATGCTGGTCGAGACCGCCGGGTTCATCGCGAGCGTTGAGGATGCGAAGCGCGTCGTCGTCGGGGCGCGCAGCGGGAAACCTGTGTATCTGGGTGATGTTGCGATGGTGAGCGACGGTCCGCAGGAGGCGGCGGACTACGTGTTTACCTCGCATGCCGAGCGAAGTCGAGGCATCAACCACGGCGCCGCGACTGCGCTCGGCTCGAGCAGCGCTCGTGGGGAGCCGATGGGCGGTGTGAGCGATGGTCCCTCGACTTCGCTCGGGACGACGGATGCCGTCACCATCGCAATCGCCAAACGCAAAGCGACGAATGCGACGATCGTCTCGCGCAACGTGCTCGCGAAAGTCGGCGCGCTGAAAGGCACGCTGATCCCACAGGACGTCGCGGTCACCGTCACGCGTGACTACGGCGAGACCGCGAAAGAGAAGTCGAACGAACTGCTGCTGCACATGCTGCTGGCGGTGTTCTCCGTCTCGCTCCTCATTGCGCTCACTCTCGGCTGGCGCGAGTCGGGCATCGTCGCGATCGCGATTCCGGTCACGCTCGCGCTCACGCTCGCCATCTTCTACGTCGCCGGCTACACGCTGAACCGCGTGACGCTCTTCGCGCTGATCTTCTCGATCGGCATCCTCGTCGACGATGCGATCGTCGTCGTCGAGAACATCGTTCGCCATCACCGCCTGCAGTGCAATCACGGACGGCCGTTGAAAGACATCGCGATCGAAGCGGTCGCGGAGGTCGGCAATCCGACGATCCTCGCGACGTTCACCGTCATCGCCGCGATTCTCCCGATGGGCTTCGTGCGCGGGCTCATGGGCCCATACATGCGGCCGATTCCTGTCGGCGCCTCGGCGGCGATGCTCTTCTCGCTGATCGTCGCCTTCATCGTCACGCCGTGGGCCGCGCTGCGGCTGCTGAAGGGAACGGCGGAGGGACACCATCATCACGAAGGCCGCCTCACGCGCCTCTATCGAACGATGATGACGCGGCTGATCCAGGACGCCCGCGCGCGTTTCGTATTTCTCGCGAGTGTCGTCGGGCTGCTGCTGCTCACGATGTCGATGTTCGCGGTGAAGCTCGTGCGCGTGAAGATGCTGCCGTTCGACAACAAGAGCGAGTTCCAGATCATCGTCGACATGCCGGAAGGGACGCCGCTGGAGCGCACGGCGGCCGTCGTGCGTGAGATCGGTTCCGCCGTCGCGACACAGCCCGAGGTGGCGAACTATCAGACGTACGCGGGAACGGCGTCACCGTTCAACTTCAACGGACTCGTGCGGCACTACTTCCTGCGCGCGGGCGCGAACGCCGGCGACATCCAGGTGAATCTCCTGCCGAAGGGCGAGCGCAGCGCGCAGAGTCATGAGATCGCGAAGCGCGTCCGCACGCTCATCGCGCCCATCGCGAAGCGGTGGAACGCGAATGTGAAAGTCGCCGAGGTGCCGCCGGGGCCGCCCGTGCTGCAGACGCTCGTCGCGGAAATCTATGGTCCTGATTACGAGCGCCAGATCGCGATTGCGAAACAGGTCGAGAAGACGCTCGCGGCGACAGGCGGTGTCGTCGATGCCGACTCGTATGTCGAAGATGATCAGACGCAGTTCCGATTCATCGTCGACAAGGAGAAGGCCGCTCTCAGCGGCGTCGCGCCCGACCAGATCGATGCGACGCTGAGGCTCGCACTCTCCGGCGTCACCGCGGGACTCATGCACGAGCCGCGCGAAGAAGAGGATGTCCCGATCGTGTTGCGCTTGCCGCGCGAGCAACGGTCGTCGATCGCCTCGCTGCAGTCGATTCGCGTCGCATCATCGTCAGGCGCACTCGTGCCGCTCGGCACGCTCGTGCGCATCGAAGAAACGACGGCACCGAAGAGCATCTACCACAAGAACCTGATGCCGGTCGTGTATGTGACAGCGGACGTTGCCGGCGCGGAAGAGAGTCCTGTATACGCGATCCTGAAGCTGAACCGCGCCTTGGGTGCGATGAAGCTGCCCGAGGGTTACGCGATGGAGAGGTTCGTGTCGAAGCAGCCGTTCATGACGGACCGCTATGCGATGAAGTGGGACGGCGAGTGGCACATCACGTACGAAGTCTTCCGCGATCTCGGCCTCGCATTCGCGGCAGTGCTGGTGCTGATCTACATACTGGTCGTCGGCTGGTTCCAGTCGTTCAAGGTCCCGCTGGCGATCATGGCGGCGATTCCGTTCTCGCTCGCCGGCATCATCCCTGCGCACGCGGCGCTCGGCGCGTTCTTTACGGCGACATCGATGATCGGCTTCATCGCCGGTGCCGGCATCGTCGTGCGCAACTCGATCATCCTCGTCGACTTCATCGAGCTGCGGCTGCAACAGGGGATGCCGCTCGAAGAGGCGGTGATCGACGCCGGGGTCGTTCGCTTCCGGCCGATGCTGCTCACGGCATCGGCAGTCATCGTTGGCGCGGCTGTGATTCTGTTCGACCCGATCTTCCAGGGGCTCGCGTTGTCGTTGATGGCGGGCGAAGTCGCGTCGCTGTTGCTGTCGCGAGCGACCGTGCCGGTCATCTACTACATGCTGGAGCGGCGTACGCGCAGGCCCAAGGTGCAGCCGCCGGTTAGCCAGGAGATCGAAAAAGAGGAGCTCGCGCTCGTATGAAGAAACTGCCGAAGCCGCCGCGCACATTCGATGAATTCAGTGAAACCTTTCCTTCGCTCCGCAAGGCCTGGGATCTTCTCGGTGACGCCTCGCGCGAAGGGCCGTTCGACGAACGGACCGCGCGTCTCGTGAAGCTCGGCATCGCGATCGGAGCCATGCGCGAAGGTGCGGTGCATTCCAGCGGGCGCAAGGCGATCGCGATGGGCATCTCGCGCGATGAGCTGAATCAAGTCGTCGCGCTCGCGGCGAGCATCATCGGCATGCCGTCGTCCGTCGCCGTCTGGACCTGGCTTCGCGACTTGAACGAGAAGTGAACGATGAGCGACGCGCTCTGGTGCGACCGCGAGATCAGCAAGGCTGCCTTGATGGCGGTCAGCGCGGTGCTCGAGTCGTTCGGCCGCGTGCTCATCTGTCTCGACGCAAACTTCCGCATCATTCATGGCTCATCGCTGCTGACCGGCATCGCCGGCGCGCAGCCCTTCGCCGGCCGCCCAGTCTCCGACCTCCTCGGCGATGAGCTGTTCGCGGAGGGTGGAGTGCTGCGCGACGCGCTGCTGTGCGGCGAGCGGCGCGAAGGCTGGCGCGCGTCGATGACGCTCGCGGATGGGTCGACTCGCGTGGTTTCATGCAGCGCGGCGCCATTTCAGCGCGACGGCGAAGGCATCTGCGACCCGAACGTCGCGTACCTGATCATCATCCGGCCGGCCGAGGATGATCCGGCGCTGGGGACCGCGTCGCCGATCGGATTCGCGGGGATGATCGCGCGCTCGCCGGCGATGACGCGGCTCTTTCACCTCGTCGAGAATCTGCAGTCGAGCGACGCGACGATCCTGCTGACCGGGGAGAGCGGAACGGGCAAGGAGGTCATGGCGCAGGCGATTCATGCGAATTCGTTGCGCAAGGATCAGCGGTTCGTCGCCGTGAACTGCGCGGCTCTGCCCGCGGATCTGCTCGAGAGTGAGCTCTTCGGACATGTGCGCGGCGCCTTCACCGGCGCCGTGCGTGATCGCATCGGGCGCGTCGAGCTCGCATCGGGCGGCACGCTGTTCCTCGACGAGATCGGCGATCTTCCGCTGCAACTGCAAGTGAAGCTATTACGCTTTCTGCAGGAGAAGACGTTCGAGCGTGTCGGCGACAGTCATACGCGCAAAGCGGATGTGCGCATTCTCGCGGCGACGAATGCGGAGCTGCGCCGCGCGATCAGCGAGGGACGATTCCGCGAGGATCTCTATTATCGGTTGCGTGTCGTGCCGATCGAGATTCCGCCGCTGCGCTCGCGGCGTGAAGACATCGAGCCGCTCGCACGGCACCTGCTCGTGCGCGTTGCCGGACGGCACGGCCGCGAGTTGCGCTTCTCGCCCGATGCGATTCGCGCACTGCTGCGTTATTCGTGGCCGGGCAATGTGCGCGAGCTCGAGAATGCGATCGAGTACGCCGTGGCGGTTGGGCGAGGACAGACGTTGCAGCAGGAAGATCTGCCTTCCGAGATTCTCGAGCCGTTGAGGCCCGCGCAGGTGAGCGAGTCGGATGTGTTGCGCACCGCGCTCGAAGAGCATCAGTGGAATCGCGAGGCCACCGCGCGGGCGTTGGGTATCGGCCGTACAACGCTCTGGCGCAAGATGCGCGAAGCCGGGTTGTAACGGCCTCCTTCCGCGCCTCCGCGCCTCCGCGCCTCCGCGCCTCCGCGAGAAACCGTTCTCACGCGGAGCGCGGAGATGCGGAGTGAGAACGTTCCAAACGTTCGAACGTTCCGTTCCGTTGAAACAGTGACGACGCGCACCTCGTCGTGTTAACCGCCTCGCCCATCACGCCTTGACGCGTTCCGCGTTCATGGCAGTCCGTTCGCTCTTCGTTCCATCGCAGGAGAAGTGCGATGGCGTTCACGCGAAGAGAGTTCATTCGAATCGGCGCAGTCGCCGGCGGTGTCGCCGCCGCATCCGGACTCACCACCGACTGGTGGAGCCTGCAGGCGCGCACGATTCCCGATCCGAAGACGGACGGCGATCACGTCGTCCCGACGTTCTGCGAACTTTGCTTCTGGAAATGCGGCGTGCTCGCGCATGTGAAGAACGGCCGCGTAACGAAGATCGTCGGCAATCCGGCGCATCCGTTGTCGAAGGGCCGCCTCTGCCCGCGCGGTGAAGCTGCAACGTCGCTGCTCTATGATCCCGATCGTCTGAAGACGCCGCTCATCCGCAGCGCGAAACGCGGACAGCAGGTCTTCGAAGCGGTGACGTGGGCTGTTGCACTCGACGAGACCGCGAAGCGGATGGACGCGATCCGCACGAAGTATGGCCCCGAGGCGTTCGCGCTGTTCACGCATGGCTGGGGTGGGTCGTGGTTCACGCGTCTGATGCAGGCATACGGCTCGCCGAATGTCGCCGCACCTTCCTACGCACAATGCCGCGGTCCGCGCGAGGTCGGCTTCACGCTGACGTTCGGCCAGGGCCTTGGCTCACCCGAATCGATCGACATCGAGAACGCCCGCTGCATCACGCTCATCGGCTCGCACCTCGGCGAGAACATGCACAACAGCCAGGTGCAGGAGCTCGCGGCCGCGATCGGCCGCGGCGCGGAGCTCGTCGTCGTCGATCCGCGATTCTCGATCGCAGCCTCAAAGGCAAAGTACTGGCTGCCGATCCGCCCCGGCACCGACATCGCGCTGCTGCTCGCGTGGATGAACGTGATCATCACCGAGAAACGCTACGACGCCGAGTACGTCGCGAAGTACGCGGAAGGATTCGATCAGCTCGCGAAGCATGTCGAGTCGAAGACGCCGGAGTGGGCGTATCCGATCACCGGCATCGAGCCGCAGTTGATCCGCGACAGCGCGCGTCTGATCGCGGCGGCGCGTCCCGCCTCGTTGATCCATCCGGGACGCCATGTCACCTGGTACGGCGACGACACGCAGCGCCTTCGCTCGATCGCCATCCTCTCCGCGCTCCTCGGCGCGTGGGGACGGCGAGGCGGCTACATCCTCCCGTCGTCGATGGACCTGCCGAAGTATCCCGGCAAGAAGCCGCAGCCACCGGCGCGCCCCGTCGTCGATCGTCAGCAGCCGAGCCTCTATCCGCTCGCCGATGAAACGCTCGCATCGGGCGTGTGCGACGCGACGATCGCCGGCAAGGCGCCCTATCAACTCAAAGGCTGGATGGTCTATGGCACGAATCTGATGCAGGCGCTTCCCGCGCCGCAGCAGACGGCGAAGGCAATTCAGGAGCTCGACTTCCTCGTCGCGATCGATGTGCTGCCGGCGGAGATCACCGGCTGGAGCGACATCGTGCTGCCGGAGTCGACCTATCTCGAGCGCTACGACGATGTGTGGGCGCCAGCGTACAAGGAGCCGTTCATCGCGATGCGGCAGCCGGCGGTCGAGCCGATGTACGACTCGAAGCCGGGATGGTGGATCGCGCGCGAGCTCGCGACGCGGCTCGGATTGCACGACTACTTCGACTGGCAGCATCCGCTGGATGTCGTGCGCTGGCGCGTCGAAGCCGCGGGACAGAGTCTCGCGAAGCTGCGCGCGACGGGTGTCGTGCAGGGCGCGCGCGTTCCCGTGAGCGAAGAAGAAGGGCTCGCGTTGTCATTCGACACGCCGAGCAGGAAGATCGAGTTGTTCAGCAGCACGCTCGCAGGCGCGGGATTCGATCCGCTGCCTAACTATTCGCCGCACCCGCAGCCGCCAGATGGCATGTTCCGCCTGCTGATGGGGCGCGCGCCGACGCACACCTTCGGCCGCATGGCGAACAACCGGCTCGCAGGTGCGGTGTATCCGGAAAACGAGCTCTGGCTCAACACGCTCGTGGCGAAGAGCCTCGACGTGAAGAACGGCGATCGCGTGACGCTCGAGAATCAGGACGGCGTGCGCAGTCTGCCGATCCGCGCGAAGGTCACGGAACGCATCCGCGGCGACTGCGTCTACATGGTCCACGGCTGGGGCCACACCGCGAACGGGATGAAGTTCGCGAAACACCGCGGCGCGTCGGACAGCGAGCTCGTGTCGCAGTACGCGACCGATCCGGTCATGGGCGGCACAGGGATGAACGTCAACTTCGTGCGCGTCGTGAAGACGGAGGCGTAGCGATGAAGAAGCGATATGCGATGGCCATCGATACGAAGCGCTGCGTCGGCTGCAGCGCGTGCGTGATCGCGTGCAAGGAAGAGAACGGTCTGGCGCTCGCGGACTTTCGCTCGTGGGTGGAGATCGAGACGCGCGGAACGTATCCCGTGCTCGCTCTCGAGATCCATAGCGAGCGTTGCGAGCAGTGCAGCGATGCGGCGTGCGTCTCGAACTGCCCGACCGGCGCGAGCTACTACGCGAAGGGAGGAGTCGTGCTGGTGCAGCGCGAGCTCTGCACCGGTTGCAAGGCGTGCGTTGCGGCCTGTCCGTACGAGGCACGCTACATCCATCCCGATGGCTACGCGGACAAGTGCACATTCTGCCTCCATCGCGTCGAGAAGGGGCTGCTGCCCGCGTGCGCGGCTGCCTGTCCGACGCAGTCGATCACGTTCGGCGATCTCAACGATCCGTCGAGCGATCTCGTGAAGCTGTTGCGCTCGCGCCAGTGGAAGCAACTGCGCGCGGATGCGGGGACGAAACCAAACCTCTACTACCTGACGTGAGGAGACGATGGAACGCTCGGAAGCATTCTGGAATCCATATCTCGCCGGCATCGCGCTCGGGCTCGTGCTGCTCACCACCTTTCTCGTGATGGGGAAAGGACTCGGCGCCTCCGGTGCAGCGAATCGCTTCGGCGTCTTCATCGCCGGGATCGTTGCGCCGTCGCACGTCGCTGCGAATCCGAATCTCGCGGCAACGAAAGGTGAGCATGCGAGTGTCCTCGACGACTGGCTCGTCTTCGAAGTCCTCGGTGTTTTCCTCGGCGGCGCGCTCGGCGCGATCACCGCGGGACGCTTCGGCGCGAAGGTGATTCGCAACGCGCGAACGACCGTGACGGCACGGCTCGCATTCGCATTCGGCGGCGGAGTGCTGATGGGCCTCGCCGCACGTGCAGCTCGCGGCTGCACCTCGGGTCAGGCGCTGAGCGGCGGCGCGGTGCTCTCCGCCGGCGCGTGGATCTTCATGCTGTCGGTCTTCGCCGGAGGCTACGCATTCGCCTGGTTCATGAGGAGACAGTGGTCATGACCTTTCCATTCACTGCACTCACAGCTGCCGCGCGTCAGGAAGGGTTGATCGTCGCGGTATTGATCGGCATCGCGTTCGGCTTCGTGCTGGAGCGAGCCGGATTCGGACGCGCCGACAAACTCGCGGCGCAGTTCTATCTGCGCGACCTGCGTGTGTTCAAGGTGATGTTCACGGCGATCGTGACGGCGATGCTCGGGCTCGTGATCGCGTCCGGTGCCGGGCTCACGAGTCTGCGCGACATCTCGGAGTCGATCGCGAGCCTCACCTGGATCTGGCCGATGGCCGTCGGCGGATTCGTACTCGGTGTGGGGTTCATCGTCTCGGGTTACTGTCCGGGAACCTCGATCGTGTCGATGGGCTCGGGCAATGTCGACGGCCTCTTCACGGTGCTGGGCGTGATCTCGGGCACCTTCGTCTACTCCGAGCTTTTACAGCTTCCGAAGTTTCACGAGTTCCACAATGCGGCGCCGAAGGGCGCGTGGTTTCTGTACGACATCGTGAAGGTATCGCCCGCGCTGATCGCGCTCGCGGTGACGTTGATGGCGGTCCTCGCTTTCGTTGGTGCGGAGAAGGTGGAGTCCCTGATGGGTGGCGCGAGGACCGCGGTTGCCCCGCGCCGAGTGGTGTTCGCATCGCTGATGGTCGTCGCTCTCGTCTCCGCGACTCCGCGTCTCCGCGAGAAACCGGTCTCACGCGGAGACGCGGAGCACGCGGAGAAGATCACGGCCTCGCAGCTGGCGAAGATCGTGGTGAACGAGCCGTGGAGCGTGCGTGTCATCGACACGCGTGATGCCGCAGCCTTCGCGAAGGAGCGAATTCCAGGCGCGATCAATGTCGCGGCAACGCAGCTCGCAGATCTGACCAGCGACGGCCGTCCGATCGTGATCGTCGGCGAACGCGCACACCTGCCGATGAGCGTGCGCCAACTCGCCGGAGGAATGCCGGCGTGGAATGCCGATCCGCTGGTGAAGGCGCTGACGACCGGCGCACCGCCGCCGCCTCCTCCCGCCGCCGCCGCCGGCGGAGTGATCGCCAGGCCGAAGAAAAAAGGCGGCGGGTGCAGCGCTTAGTTGGGGAGAGAAGCCATGACCGAACTCGATGTCTTCCGGCACAATCCGATGCTCGATCCGGCGCTGCACATCTGGGGCTGGCAGATCGCCATCTACCTCTTCCTCGGCGGCCTCGCTGCCGGCGTGATGATGATCGCCGGTCTGCAGAAGGCGCCCGCGTCGCGTGCCGCGCGGCTGTTCATCTTCATCGCGCCGCTCGCGCTGTCGCTGGGCATGGGCGCGCTCTTCCTCGACCTGGGGTACAAGCTGCACGTCTTCCGCTTCTACACCGCGCTGCGCGTGACATCGCCGATGTCATGGGGCTCGTGGATCCTGTTGCTGATCTATCCGGCGACGATGCTCTATGGCCTGAATCCTAACGAACAGCTGCGCAAGATCAATCTCGCCCTGGGCGTCGTGCTTGGTGCGTACACAGGCGTGCTGCTCGCGACGCTGAACGCGCGCGCGGTCTGGAACTCGCTGTTCCTCGCGCCGCTGTTTCTCGCGTCCGGATTCTCCGCCGCCGCAGCACTCGCGATGCTGTTGCCGGTCACCGAAGAAGAGCGTGAGCAGTTCCGGCGCTGGGATGTCATTGCGATCGCCGTCGAGGCAGCCGTGCTCGGATTCTTCTTCCTCGATCTCGTCTCTGCAGGGGGAGGCCGAGGACGGGCAGCGGTGGCGATGTTTTTCGGAGGGGCGTACACCGCGGTGTTCTGGTCCCTCGTCGTGATCGCAGGGATGGCGGTGCCGCTGCTGATCGAATCCATCGAGTCGCGCCGCCGCATTCACGTCGTACTTGCGCCTGCGCTCGTGCTCCTCGGCGGTCTGTCGCTGCGATGGATCCTCGTGCTGGCCGGCCAGAGCGCGCTGTGAGGCTCACGATGGACGAAGACTGGACACCAATGCTCGCTGAAGACGTGGCGAGCGTCTACGGAGTGAAGCTCGCGGAGCAGCACTGGCGCGCGATCGTCAACGCGCGCGAGCTGATCGCGAGGACGGGCCGCGTGCCGACGATCGAAGAAATCGGCCGGGCGTGCGAATGCTCCGTCGCGGACATGAAACGACTTTTTCCCGGCGGTGTGGAGCGGCTGCTCGCGCGTGTCGCCGGTGCCCCGGAGCTCGAAAGGAATGAACGATGAGAAACAGGAGATGGCTTGTGATTCTCGCGGCGGTTGCTCTCACGATCGCGCCGGCCGCATTTGCGACGAATGGATATTTTCTTCATGGTGTCGGGACGGAGAGCAAGGCGATGGCCGGTGCGACCACCGCGCTGCCGCAGGAAGCGCTCGATGCCGATACGAATCCCGCACTCGGCGTCTTCGTGGCGCGTGGTCACTCGTATTCGCTCGCGCTCTTCAGTCCTGACCGGCAATACAAGGTCAGCGGCGCGCCGTCCGGATATCCGCAGACGTTCGGATTGATGCCGGGCACGGTGGCGAGCAAGTCGAAGTTCTTCCCGATGCCGGCCGCCGGCTTCAACTTCCGCCCGAATGATGTGAGTGCATTCACGGTGAACTTCACGGCGCACGGCGGAATGAATACCGACTATCGGACGAATACGTTCTATGGGTCGAATCACACGGGCGTCGATCTGGCGCAGATGTTCCTGTCGGCGACGTACTCGTATCGCATTACGCAGAATCAATCGCTGGGCATCAGCGCGATCATCGCCGAGCAGCGCTTCAAGGCAAGCGGACTCGAGGCGTTCACCGCGTTTTCCGCGGATCCGGATTGTCTGACGGGCAACGGCTACCGCTGGTCGCACGGTGTCGGCTACAAGGTCGGCTATTATGCGCAGCCGCTGCCGCGGTTCTCGTTCGGTGCGTCGTATACACCGACGATCACGATGTCGAAGTTCGGCCGGTACTGCGGCCTCTTCGCACAGGATGGCCGCTTCAATGTGCCGGGATCAGCGAATGCAGGGATCGCGTTCAAGGCCGCGGAGCCCCTGACGCTGACCGCCGACGTGCAGCGCATTCATTACAGCGATGTCGCGGCGGTGGGGAATGGGCTGCTGCCGAATCTCGTGACGTCGCCGCTCGGTGGCGAGAATGGCGCCGGCTTCGGCTGGAAGGACATCAACGTCTACAAGGCTGGAGTGCAGTGGAAGGTTAGTGAGGCCTGGACGTGGCGCGCCGGCTTCTCGAAGTGCGATCAGCCGATTCCGCAGAGCGAAGTGCTGTTCAACATCCTGGCGCCGGGCGTCGTGCAGGAGCACATCACGCTCGGCTTCAGCACCGCGCTGGGCAACAGGCCGGGACGCTTCAACATGGCGATGATGTATGCGCCGTCGAAGAGCGTACGCGGCGCGAATCCGCTCGAGGCGCCGGGAGCGCAGTCGATCGAGCTGAAGATGCATGAATACGAAGTCGAGTTCGGCTACTCGTTCGGCTTCTGAGAACCGGTATGCTCGCGGGATGAATCCGCTCTTCGTCCCGCGAGCCATCGGCTTCGTCCGCACGCCCTTTCAACAGACGTCCGAAATCCCGAAGGGCCCGGGAGCGAAGCACGAGTCCGATGGCATCCTCGAGATTCTCCCGGAGTTCGAAGAAGGCCTGACGGACATCGAAGGCTTCTCGCATCTCTTCGTTCTCTGGGTCTTCGACCGCTCCGAAGGTTACGACCTCCTCGGCGCCCCGCCGGGCGAGGAGACGCTGCATGGCGTGTTCGCGACACGCTCACCGAGGCGCCCCAACCCGATCGCACTGACGGTCGTCGAGCTCCTGCGCCGCGAAGGCAACAGGCTGCACGTGCACGGCGTCGACATGCTCGATGGCACCCCGATCCTCGACATCAAGCCATACATGTCGAGCGTGCCCGTGGAGAAGCTGAGAAGAGGCTGGGCTACCGAGCGGTACTAAAGGTGGGTGCGGACGCCTCGGCACCAGGTGCAGCGGCAGGTTAGCCAGCTATCGCATCGAGCGCCTGCAAGGCGTCTTCCGTATCCTTGGCGAAATCGGAAGAGGGCAGACGATCCAGAAGATTCTGCAACTGCGCGACCGACGGTGCGATCACTATGTCGATGTCGTTGGTGGATCTCGGAATGCCATGCGCGGAGCTGGCGAACGAGCCGCTGACGAAATACGGAATGCCCGCTGCGTCGAGTGCAGCGCGCAGCTTCTCGAGGACGACATGGACGCTCACTGGCCTGACTTGTATCCGTACAGCAGTGCAAGAAACGCCGCGCGCACTTCGGGACCAGAAAGCTCCGGATGCCGTTGGCGAATTCCGGCTAGTGCGGTTGCACGGACGGCGTCACTCAGGTCAGCGGCAACCTGGGCTCTGCGAGCTGTGCCAGCCGAACGATAGAGCTGAAGGTGCAACGCCGCGAACTTTTCCGAGGTGTCGGTCATTGCCACGCGATCAAGATCTCACCGACGCGAACGGCGTGTGCTATCGCCTCTTCCAGAACACCGGAAGCGTTCGGGCTCCACTCGGGTGCAGCGCCAGGTTAGCCCGCGATCGAGGGGCGAACCCGTGGGAGTATGAAGTATGTGTAGATGATGCAGCCTACACAGAAGTTGCAGAGACCATCGAGGATGTTGAATGCCGCAAGCGTGATTGCGAGAGAGCGGCTCGCTGTCACGCTGAATGGCAGAACAGCGGCCGTTGCGACGGCCAGCAGAAATCCCACCCGCCACGCAAACACTTTCGGCGCCTTATCCATCGAAACCGGAGCAACACGCAGCGCGCGCGCGATTCCATTTGCCAGCAGGGCAATCGGTGCTGTCTTATTCGTAAACACCCTCACGACGTAGTCGAGAACCACAAACGCGATCACCGGCCACCAGCTCGTCATGAAGAACAGGACCAGCAGTGCAGCACTGAGGATTGCCCCGACCCGGCACGCTCGCTTGTTCAGCCGTTCGGCGGACACAGGGCAAACGATGTCTTTCAGCATGACGCAAATTACCATGCCCCTGGGGTGACGGGGAACGCGAACGGGGAGGGCACATCGCGTGTTGTTAGAGATATGAAGAACTCGTGGACCGGCGGCGAGGCGGCCAGCCAACCGACCGGCGATGCGATCGACAACCTCGCGGTGTTGGTCCATCGCTGTGAGTCGGGTGCGTTCGAGCGGCTCATCGATCGCTTCGAAAAACCTCTGTTCACCTACGCACACGGGATCCTGCAGAACGCGTTCGACGCACAGGAAGTCGTGCAGGACGCGATGATGCGCGCGCACAAGGCGCTCACGCGCCAGTACGACGAGGCGCGATGTGCGGCGCTCATGTTGCGGCCGTGGCTGTTCCGCACGGTGCGCAATCTCTGTTTGAACAAACGCCGCTCGAAGCGCAGCGCACTCGAGCAGCCGCTCGACTCGTTCGACGACGGCCGCCTCGGGCCGTTCGTGGCGGCCGAGGGGAGCGAGCTCGAGCGCAAGCAGGAAATCGAATTGCTGAAGGGCGCGATGGCGCTGCTGCCCGTCGATGCCCGCGAATTGATCGTCCTCAGATTCATGGAAGAGATGCCCTATGCGGAGATCGCGAAGACCGTTGGTACGAGCGAAGCCGCGTTGCGGGGCAAGGTGTTCCGCTCGCTCAAGTTGTTACGCGACGCGCTGGAACAGAAGGGGGTGGCGTATGCAATGTAGATCTGTACTGACTCGAATCGATGCGCTTCGCACGAAGGAGCTTTCGACGATCGAGAAGATCGCGGTGGAGGGCCATCTCGCGACGTGCAGAAGCTGCAACGCCTCGACGACCGATGTCGATCATCTGGCCGGCGCCGTGAAATCGCTCGCCATCGCACCTCCTGTTTCGTGCCTCGAGCGAATCGCTGATGCCTATGACTACGTGGAGAACGTCTGGGTCGCGTTTTCGAACGACCGCATCCGGATGATCACGACCGAGGGCTCGCTCGAAGAGTTCCGGTTGCGGTATGCGAAACGCTTTGGACGTGTGTTGCGCGAGTCGCCGATTCCCGAGGCGCTGAGAGGCCAGGTGCTCGCGGCGCTGCATGGCGAAGGAGTCGACACGCCGAAGGTCGATCTCGAGGAGACGAACGAGCTCGAGCACGACGTGCTGCAGATGCTCACGAAGATTCCGCGCGGACAGGTCCGCACGTATGCGTGGGTTGCGAAGCAGATCGGACGTCCCCGCGCGGTGCGTGCGGTGGCGAATGTGATCGCGAAGAACATCGTCCCTTTCGTCGTGCCGTGTCATCGCGTCGTACCGTCCACGGGCGGCATCGGCAACTACGCGTTCGGCAGCGAGATGAAGCGCACGCTGCTCGCGAGCGAAGGTGTCGATGTCGAGCAGCTCGAGCGGCTGGCCCGCGAGCACGTGCGCTACATCGGCTCGAAGACGACGCATGTCTTCTGCTTCCCGACGTGCCACGGTGCGAATCAGATTCGCGAAGAGAACCGCGTGCCGTTCCGCGATGCGGAGGATGCGCTGGAGCAGGGTTATCGCCCGTGCAGATATTGCCAGCCGGTGGTGGCCGCATGATCACCGAGACGATGCCGGCGATCGATGTGCACGCGGTGTCCATCCCGTCGCGCGCATTCACAGGCGACTTCTGGTTCACACACCGCGCGGCCGATCGGTTCTGGTTCGCGATCGGCGACGTCGCCGGGAAGGGACTTCCCGCTGCGCTCGTGATGGCGATGATCCAGGAGGAGCTCGAGCATCGCATTGCATCATGTGCGCGCGCGGGGTGCGATCCTTCGACGACGATGTCGCGATTGCATGGGTTTCTCCGTCCGCTGCTGCCGCGCAATCGATTCGCGACCGCAGTGATCGGCTGGATCCGCGACGACGGCTACGTGAAGCTCGTGAACGCGGGGCATTGCCCGCCTCTGATCGTGCGCGCGGATGGCCGCATCGGCGCGATCCCGTCGACGGGCCCGGTCGTCGGCGTGCTCGAAGGCTCGTCGTGGAACGTGCACCCGTTCGCACTCGGCGAAGGGGAGATGCTCGTGCTGTACACCGATGGCGTGACGGAAGCGGCGTCATGCGATGAAGTGGAGTTCGGCCGCGAGGGCATCGAGCGCGTGCTGCGTCATTTGCCCGAGAAGAGCGCGCGAGGTGTGAGTGACTCGATCGTGGCAGCCGTCCGCGAGCACTCCAACGAGCGAGGCGACGACCTGACCGTCATGGCGTTAAGTTGGTTTTCGGGGGTCGCACCTGGAAAATCAACTTAGCTCCGGACGCTGGATTCTCGCTGCCACCATCCTCGGTTCCGCGATGGCGTTCATCGACGGCACCGTCGTCAATGTCGCGCTTCCCGTGCTGCAGCAGGCGTTGCACGCGGATGTGCATCAGTCGCAATGGGTCGTCGATGCCTATCTGCTCGTGCTCTCGTCGCTGATGCTCGCCGGTGGCGCACTCGGCGATCGGATCGGCCGCGTGAAAGTATTCGCGGCGGGCATCGCACTCTTCGCGGCCGCCTCGGTCTGGTGCGGCGCTGCACCAAATGCGTTGCAACTCATCATCGCGCGCGCGTTGCAGGGGGGCGGCGCCGCGCTGCTCGTCCCGGGCAGTCTCGCGATCATCACCGCAGCGTTTTCAACGCAGCAGCGAGGCAAGGCGATCGGGACGTGGTCGGCGATGACGTCGCTGGCCATCATCGCCGGACCTCTCGCGGGCGGGTGGATGGTGCAGGCGATCTCGTGGCGCGCGGTTTTCTTCATCAACGTGCCGATTGCCGTGGTGACGCTCGCGATCGTCTGGTGGAAAGTGCCGCGAATCGAGGCATCGGTCACCGGCCCGATTGACTGGCTCGGCACCGCCACGATCACGCTCGCCCTCGGCGCCGCGACCTACGCGCTGATCGAGACGTCGATCATTCCGGGAATCGTCGCTGCCATCGCGTTCGTCGCGTTCGTGCTCGTCGAGCAACGTGTCGAGGAGCCCATCGTGCCGCTGTCGCTCTTTCGCTCACGCACGTTCACGGGCGCGAATGTGCTGACACTATTTCTCTACGGCGCGCTTTCCGCCGCGACGTTTCTGCTGCCGTTCAATCTCATTCAGGTGCAGCACTACTCGCCGGCGAAAGCTGGCGCCGCGTTCCTGCCGTTCGTCGTGACGATGTCGTTGTTGTCTCGCTGGAGTGGCGCGCTCGCCGATCGCATCGGGCCGAAGTGGCTGCTGATCGCCGGGCCCGTCGTCGCGGGGAGTGGATTCGCGCTCATGGCGATGCCCGGCATCGGCGGCTCGTACTGGACGACGTTCTTCCCCGGTATCTCGCTGCTCGGGATCGGGATGGCGATCACTGTCGCGCCGTTGACGACGACGGTGATGACATCGATCGCCGACGAGCGTCACGCGGGTGCGGCATCAGGAATCAACAATACGATCGCGCGCGCGGCGGGACTGCTCGCGATCGCGCTCTTCGGTTCTCTGGCCGTGCATCTGTTTGCGCACTCACTGCATGGAACGTTGAGCGCCGAGGAGAGCGCGAAGCTGGCGGCCGCGACGCCGCCGCCGGGCGTGAGCAGACATGTGATCGATGTTGCGTTCGTCCGCGCGTTTCGCGTGAACATGATCGCGGCATCGGTGATCGCGATCGCAAGCGCAGCGGGTGCGCTACTGATTCCCCGCCGGCTCAATCAAGAATCGCGAGAACCTTGAAGGATTCAGCCATCAGCGACGCGATCCTCGCGACTTCCTGCAGCGAGAGCAATGGCTTTCGTCCGCGAGTGGCAGCACTTACGAACTCGCTCGCACCATCAGGCGGTCCGTCCGACGAATCCGCTCGAGACCGGCACGCGTCTTCCAGCCAGGGCGGCCGCGACTTCCATGTCAGGCTCTGCGATGGGCCGCAGGAAATCGCCCTCCATGTACGCGACCGCGACGCCTTCGCGATATGCGATCCGCGTCGCGGGAATCGCGCGCACGCGATCGCCCGTCGTGAGAATGCCCACGAGGTTCAGCGGATCTGCGGCGCTGATGACGAGCACGCGGCCGTCGCCGTTCGTTCTCCGGATCTCGCGCATCGTCTCGACTGCCTCGGGTAGTGCGAACTGTTCGCCCGACACGCCCGTGACGAAGCGCCCTCCCCGGATCTCGCCGCGCGCTTCGAGCCGGCGATAGACGCGCGCGAGCTCGCGCCACGGCGAAGGGTTCGACTCGCGCGTGAGCAGACGGCGAAACACGACGCCGTAGCGACGCAGGTAGAGCCAGGCCTCGCGCTCGACATCGTTTTCCGCCGCCTGCTCGATGATCGACCAGCGTCCGTGCGGGCGCGTGATGAAGCCGTCGTTCGTGATGAGTCCCGCCGCCGCCAGCTCATCGATCGCCTCGCTGTCGCCCAGGTCGCGAGCGAACGAGGCGCCGCGCGTGCGGAGCGTTTCGAGCACGAGCTGCGCGCGTTCGGAGAGCGCCGGTGTCTCGCTCGCGCTGATGATGTGCCCGCGAGGGAAGAGCGCAACGCCTTTTGCCCACCCGGTTTCACCGCTGAAGCAAAGTTGATCGAGCAGCGATGGCTCGTAGCGCTCGATGCGAAGCGGCAGGATGTGTTTCTCCCAGGCGGCGGCCGGAATCTCGAAGCCGGCGAGTTGTGCGATCACCGCGCGGAGTCCCTCGATGCCAGTCAGCTTTGACGATGGCGCTGCATGCTGCCACGCGAAGAGGAAGCGCATGAAGTCCTGCGCCGTGACCGGCTCGATCTCCGCGCGCAGACGATTGAGCGTGTAGCGGTGGATGCGCGCGAGCAGCCGGCGATCGCACCACTCCTGTTCACGCGACTCGAACGAGCCGCGCAGCACGACGCCCTCGGCCTCGAGTTTGAGCAGCGCGATGTCGATGTCGGATTCGTTGACGGCGAGTGATCGCGCGAGTGCATCCGCGGTCGTGGGACCGAGGAGAGCCATGCGGCTGCGGACGAGCTCGACGAGCGCTTCCTCGCGCGACCATTCGCGTTGACGGGACTTCGGCGGAGTGATCGTCGTTTCGAACGGGTGGATGGCGAGGAGCTCGGGGAGTCGTTCAGCAGCGATTGAAACATCCAGTGGGGGCCTGTCCCTCCACTGGAGCAGCGTCGCGCGGTTCGCTGATTTCAGCTCCTCGAACAGCGCCGGCGCATCCACTTCACCCGGCAACAGGAATCCAAACGTCAGCAGCGCGTCGTGCAACTCGTCCGCATCACGCGGATCGGGCCGCACTTCCTCGCGCACGCGCTCGATCGCGGCGGCGTCGAGCATGCCGAGATCGCTCGCGGTCGCGCGGCGCGTCATCACCGCTTGTGTGCGCCGCTCTTCGAGCGGTGCGTCGTCGAGGAATGCGTACGGCTTCGCGTTGAGGATGCCGTGTGCGAGCGGCGATGGCTCCGTCGTGTCGCGCGCGATGCAGGTGATCTCCCCTGCATGAATTTTTCCGAGGATGCGCGCGAGGCCTTCGAAATCCATCGCTTCTTCGAGGCAGTCGCGCACGGTCTGATTGACGAGCGGATGATCGGGGAGCTCGCGATCGCCGGGGAGATTCTCGGGACATGCGGCGGCATCGGGAAACACCGCGGCCATGAGATCGTCGGCCATTGCGCGCTGGAGTTGCGGAGGGATTCTGCGTCCGCCGCGATTGCGCGGGATCGCGAGCGAGATCGTCGTGTTCCAGCGCCACCGCGTCTGGAAGAACGGCGCAACGAGCATCGCCTGGATGAGCACATCGCGCGCAGTCGCGGGATGGAGATAGCGGAAGACATCGGCGAGAGGGAACGAATGCTGCGGTCCGAGCGAGAGCAGCACCGCGTCTTCCGTGGCCGCGGCCTGCAGCTCGAAGTTGAACTGACGGCAGAAGCGCTTGCGCAGCGCGAGTCCCCACGCCTTGTTGATGCGGCTGCCGAAGGGCGCGTGCAGGACGAGCTGCATGCCGCCCGACTCGTCGAAGAAGCGCTCCAGGATGAGTGTTTCCTGCGTCGGCATCGCGCCGAGCGCGTTGCGCGCCTCGGTCAAGTAGTTGACGATCTCCGTGGCAGGCTCGGACGCGATGCCCGATTCGGCCGCCACCCATTCGGCGCTCGCCGCCCCGTCCCGAAAATCGCTCAGCGCGCGCGACAGCTCATCGCTTCGTGCCGGCGCTTCGCCCAGCCAGAAGGGAATCGTCGGCGGTGCGCCCTTCGCATCCGCGACGCGCACCACGCCGCTCGCGACCTGCACGATCTGCCACGACGTGTTCCCGAGCTGGAAGATGTCGCCCGCGGTGCTCTCGATCGCGAAGTCTTCGTTGAGAGTGCCGACGAACGTGTCGTCCGGCTCGAGCAGCACGCGATAGTCCGCGACTTCGGGAATCGCGCCGCCGGAGGTGATCGCCAGCATGCGCGCGCCGCGGCGCCCACGCACGCGGCCGTTGACTTCATCGCGATGCACGAGCGCACCGCGCCGTCCGCGCTTCGTGGCGAATCCTTCCCCAACCATGCGCAGCACTTCGTCGAAATCCTTGCGCGCAAGGTCGCGGTAGGGCCAGGCGCCGGTCATCAGCGCGAACAGCTCCTCTTCGCTGTAGTCAGCGCACGACGCCTCGGCTACGACCTGCTGTGAGAGCACGTCGAGCGGCGCTTCCTGCGTGAGGATGCGATCGAGCTCGCCCCGCCGTACGGCGCGCAGCAGCGCAGCGCATTCGACGAGATCGTCGCGGGTCGTCGGAAAGATCCGCCCCTTCGGTGTGCCGCTGACGGTGTGACCCGAACGGCCGACGCGCTGCAGAAAGGTCGCGATGCGATTCGGTGAGCCGATCTGGCAGACGAGATCGACGTGGCCGATGTCGATGCCGAGCTCCAGCGACGCGGTGGCGACGAGCGCCTTCAGTTGTCCATTCTTGAGACGAGTCTCCGCATCGAGGCGGCTCTCTTTCGAAAGGCTGCCGTGATGCGCGGTGACCGCGTCTTCGCCGAGGCGTTCGCTGAGGTGGCGGGCGACACGCTCGGCCATGCGGCGCGTGTTGACGAAGACGAGCGTCGTCTTGTGCTCGTGAATCAGTTGCGTGAGGCGATCGTAGTATTCGGTCCAGACCTCGTGCGACATCACGGTCTCGACGCTCGAGCGCGGGATTTCGATGGAGAGATCCATCGCGCGGCGGTGACCGGCGTCGATGATCGCGAGTGTAGGACAGGCGCCCTCGCCTGTCGGGGGCGGATGGACAGACGGAGGGACAGGCGAGGGCGCCTGTCCTACACCAACCAAATATCGCCCCACTTCTTCGATCGGCTTCTGTGTCGCGGACAAACCGATGCGTTGCAGCGGCCGTTCCGCCACGCGCTGCAGCCGTTCGAGTGTGATCGCGAGATGTGCGCCGCGGCGCGTGCCGATGACGGCGTGGATCTCGTCGACGATCACGGTGCGCACAGAGCGAAGAATGTCGCGGCTCTTCTCCGCCGTGAGCAGGAGATAGAGCGACTCGGGCGTCGTGACGAGAATGTGCGGCGGCTTGCGCAGCATCGCCGCGCGCTCGGATTGCGTGGTGTCGCCGGTGCGCACCGCCGCTGTGATGCGCGGCGGCTCGAGTCCCAGCTCCTCCGCGATGCGGCGGATGCCGCGGCGAGGCTCCGCGAGATTCTTGTGGATGTCCGCGCTCAGCGCCTTGAGCGGCGAGACGTAGACGACGCGCACTTCGTCGGGCAGCGGGCCGCGGAGCGACTCGACGAACAGCTCGTCGAGTGCGGTGAGAAACGCGGCGAGGGTCTTGCCCGATCCGGTCGGCGCGGCGATGAGCGTATGGCGTCCCTCGCGGATCGCCGACCAGCCGCGCTGCTGCACGCCGGTAGGAGAGCCGAGGGTTTCAGAGAACCAGCGGGAGATGACGGGGTGGAACATGGGTCAGTGACGAGTGACGAGTGACGAGTGACGAGTGACGAGTGACGAGTGACGAGTGACGAGTGGCGAGTGGCGAGTGCGAGATTTTACTCGTCACTCGTCACTTTCCTACTTTCCTACTCACAGTGACGAGTGACGAGTGACGAGTGCGAGTGCGAGTGCGAGATCTTACTCGTCACTCGTCACTTTCTTACTTTCCTACTCACAGTGACGATTTTAGCGCCCGCTTGATCTCGCGAATGCGTTTCTCGTCGCGCTTGTAGAACGTCCATTGTTTGATGCGCTTGCCGCGGATGAGGCCGGCGCGGGCTAATACCTTGAGATGTTCGCTGAGAGTGGGCTGGGTGACGCCCAATTTTTCGGCGATGCGGACGCCGCAGACACCGTCCTTGATCAGATCACCGTCTACCTGTGGTGGAAAGTGCGCGGCGGGGTTTTTGAGCCACTCCAGGATCTGGAGCCGCTTCTCGCTGGCCAGCGCCTTGGCCATTTCGACGGTTAGCATATTAGGCACTTTGCCATTTGGCTAATTCTGTGTCAAGATCCGCGCCCATGAAACAGATCGTCAGTACAGCAGATGCGCCCCGCTCCATCGGCCCGTTCTCTCAAGGCGTCAAAGCCAACGGCTTCGTCTTCGTTTCCGGCCAGGTCGCGCTCGATTCGTCGACGCAGAAGGTCATCGAAGGCGATGTCGCCGCCCAGGCCGAACGGACGATCCTCAATGTCAAAGCCATCCTCGAAGCGGCCGGCAGCCGTCTCGAGCACGTCGTTCAGTCGCGCGTGTTTCTGCGAAACATGGGCGACTTCGCCGCGATGAACGCCGTCTACGCGAAGTACTTCACCTCTGACTTCCCGGCGCGCACGACGGTGGAAGTCTCGCGTCTGCCGCTCGACGTGCTCGTCGAGATCGATGTCGTCGCGCTGGCGTAAGGAGTCCGAAGCATGAAAGCCATTCAAGTGCGCAAGGTTGGAGGCCCCGAGGCGCTGGAGCTCGTCGAAGTGCCGGTGCCGGAGCCGAAAGAGCATGAAGCGCTCGTCGAGATCAAGGCGATCGGCGTCAACTTCATCGACGTCTACTTCCGCGAAGGGCGCTATCCCTCGCAGACGCCGTTCACGGTCGGGCAGGAAGCCGCGGGCGTCGTCTCCAAAATCGGCAGCGCCGTGAAGAACGTGAAGCCCGGCGATCGCGTCGCGTACACCGGCCTGCAGGGCAGCTACGCGGAATACGCGACGATCGATGCCTCACGTCTCGTCGTCATTCCGGGGAAGCTCGGCTTCGAAGAGGCCGCGGCCGCGATGCTGCAGGGGATGACCGCGCACTATCTCGTGCAGGACAGCTATCCGTTGGCGGCGGGCGAGACCGCGCTCATTCATGCTGCGGCCGGCGGCGTCGGACTGCTGCTCGTCCAGATGGCGAAGAACCTCGGCGCTCGCGTCATCGGCACCGCTGGATCCGAGGAGAAACTTGCGCTCGCTCGCGCGGCGGGTGCGGATGAAGTCATCAACTATTCGACGCACGATTTCGAGGCCGAGACCAAACGCCTCACCGATGGCAAAGGCGTCCACGTCGTCTACGACGGTGTCGGCAAGAGCACATTCGACAAGGATCTCGAGGTGTTGCGGCCGCGCGGCTATCTCGTGCTCTTCGGTGGTGCGAGCGGCGCGGTGCCGCCGTTCGATCCGATTCTTCTCTCGCGCAAAGGCTCGCTGTTTCTCACACGCCCGACGCTCGCGCACTACATCGCCACGCGCGACGAGCTCGAACATCGCGCCGCCAGCGTCCTCGGTGACATCGTCGCGGGAAGACTGAAGCTGCGCATCGATCAGAAGTACGCGCTCGCAGACGCGCAGCAGGCGCACCGCGATCTCGAAGGGCGGCGCACGACAGGGAAGGTGTTGTTGATCCCATGATCGAACGTTCTCAAATCGAATCCACTTACCAGACCATTGCCCCTTACATCCGCGAGACGCCGGTCGTTCGCCTGAATGGCGCGGACTTCGGCCTCGATCCGTTTCCGATCGTGCTGAAGCTCGAGTTCCTGCAGCAGGGCGGTTCGTTCAAGGCGCGCGGCGCGTTTACGAATCTCCTCTCGAAACAGATTCCGCCGGCCGGTGTCGTTGCGGCATCGGGTGGCAATCATGGTGCAGCGGTCGCGCTCGCGGCGAAGAAGCTCGGCGTGCGCGCCAAGATCTTCGTGCCCGAGGTGTCGAGCGCGGCGAAGGTGGCGAGAATTCGCGACTATGGCGGGGACCTCGTCATCATCGGCGAGCACTACGGCATCGCGCTCGAAGAGAGCGAGAAGTATCGCGCGCAATCCGGCGCCCTCGGCGTCCATGCATTCGACGATGACTTCACGATGCGCGGCCAGGGAACGATCGGTCTCGAGCTCGAGCGGCAGGCGCCCGAGATCACGACGGTGCTTGCTGCAGTCGGTGGTGGGGGACTGATCGCGGGCATCGCGTCGTGGTTCGCGGGAACGAACGTGAACGTGATCGGCGTCGAGCCTGAGCACGCGCCGACGCTGACGAAAGCCCTGGAAGCGGGCGAGCCGGTGGATGCGGAGACGGGCAGCGTGGCAAACGACTCGCTCGCGCCGAAGCGGATCGGCGTGAAGGTCTTTCCGGTTGCGCAGAAGCATGTCGAACGCGTGCTGCTCGTCAGCGATGAAGAGATCGTGCGCTCACAGGAGATGTTGTGGTCGATGGCGCGGCTCGTCGTCGAGCCGGGCGGCGCCACGGCGTTCGCGGCGGTGCTGGCGAAGAAGTATGTGCCGCGCGCGGATGAGCGGATCGCAGTGGTGCTCAGCGGCGCGAACGTGACGCGGTGAAGGAGAGCGGGCGTCCCCGCCCGCAGTCGCCGGGCGTCTCGCCCGGCGACTTTGAAGATGGTGATCGGGCGGGACGCCCGCTCACTGCGGGCGAGACGCCCGCTCTCCCAGCTCCTTCACCGCTTCGATCATCTGCGCGGTCGGCGCGGCATCGACTCCCTGCAGAATGTTGAACAGCTTGCGCGCCTTGTCGTCGTCATCATCGTCATCGGACGCAGGGTTCATCAACTTCGCGACCTTCAGAGACAGCTCGAGTTGCTTCGCGAGATCTTCGCGCGTTGCCTTTACACGGGGGTCCATCTTCACCGCGAGCGGTTGCGTAAACGACTTGCCGTCGACGGTGAGCCGCACCTTGTACGTGCCGGGCATCACCCAAGGCGAGGTGTAATTCGGCGCCGTGTCGTATGGCACCGCGGAGATCGGATACGTCACCTTCATGCCGGCGGCGGGCGTGTAATGAAGATCCCAGACGAAGCGATGCATCCCCGCCGTCGTTGCGAGGGCGCGCGCCGGACGAATCCAATACCATGGGATGTTGGCGGTGTCTTTCGGAGGCTCGACCTTGTCGCTGCTGCTGTAATGACGAACGAGTTTTCCGTTCGCGTCGAGAATGTCGAGCGCGACGCTCTCCGCGCTCGAGGCGAGGACGTAGTCGATGATCGCGCCGTCCGGCGGATTCTGTCCGCGCGGCTCATCGGGTGGCAGCGGGGTGTCGGGCCACTTGCTCCAGCGGAAGCGAATTGCTGTTTGTGGCTTGATCAGAACGACAGGCGAGGGCGCCTGTCGTACGCGGAGCGGCTGGATGTCGTCGAGAATCCAGAAGCCGCGTCCATGCGTCGCGGCGATCACGTCATCGCCGTGCACGGCGAGATCGCGGATCGACGTCGCCGGCATGTTCTGGCGCAGCGACACCCAATGCTCTCCGTCATCGTGCGACGTCCACACTTCGGTCTCGCTGCCGGCGAAGAGCAGCCCTTTCGTCTTCGGATCTTCGCGCACGACATTGATCGTCGCGCCGCTGCGAATCCCGTTCGTGATCTCGCTCCACGATTTCCCGCCGTCGCGTGTGCGCAGAATGTGCGGACGCAGATCATCGAGGCGGATCGTGTTGATCGCGGCGTATGCGGTCTTCGCGTCGAAGTGCGAGGCCTCGAGGATCGAGACCTTGGCCCACGGCACGAGTTGGGATGGCGTCACATCCTTCCAATGCTGGCCGCCGTCGAGTGTGACGTGAATCAAACCATCGTCGGTGCCGGCCCAGATGCGATTGATTTCGAGCGGCGACGGCGCGAGCGCGTAGATCACGCCGCGCTGCGTCGGCTTCGCGGCGTCGGAGCCGATGTACTTGCCGACGTTCGCCGGAACGTCCCACGTCTTGCGCGTGAGATCGGGACTGATTTGCGTCCAGCTCTTTCCGCCGTTCGACGTCTTCCATAGCGTGTTGGCGCCGAAGTAGAGAATGTGCGGATCCACAGGCGAGAAGATGACAGGCGCCGTGCGAAGTAAGCGGAATGAGGCGTCGCGCAGCGGTTTCGGTGTGATGTCCTGCACCTGGTTCGTGCGGTAATCGAAGCGCGAGATCCTGCCGCCGTAGACGATGTTCGCGTCGAGCGGATCGGGAACGGCATATCCGTATTCTTCAGCGGAGACCGGCTGCCAGTCGTGGAACGTGATCGCGCCGAAGTCGCTGCGGCTCGGCACGCACGCGGAGCCGCTCTCCTGTTGTCCGCCGCAGACACGATATGGAAAGCCGTTGCTCGCATTGACGTGATAGAGCTGCGCGGTGGGCTGGTTGTACCAGGAGCTCCACGTTTTTCCGCCGTTCACCGTGATCACCGCGCCCTGATCGACGCCGAGCAGGATGTTGTTCGAGTCGTTCGGATGAATCCAGATGCGGTGGTAGTCATCTCCGCCCGGCGCGCCGCGAAACGAGGCGAACGTTTTTCCGCCGTCGATCGACTTCCAGCTCGCGACGTTGGCGACGTAGACGACATCCGCGTTCTGCGGATCGGTGCGGATCTCGGCGAAGTCGCCGGGGCGTCCCCACAGCCGCTCATCGTCGTTGATCTTCGCGAACGTTTCGCCGGCATCATCGGAACGGAACACGCCGCCCGGCTTGTCATCGGATCCGCAGACCGCGAAGACGCGGCGCGGATTTGCCTGCGCGACGTCGATGCCGATGCGGCCGAGGTCTTTGCCTTTCGGCAGACCGTTGGTGAGCTCGCGCCACGTCGCTCCGCCGTCGGTCGATTTGAAGAGGCCGTTGTTTTCACCATAGAGATAGGCGTTTTCCCACGGTCCCTGACGCGCTTCCCACAGTACGGCATAGACCGTCTGCGGATTCGAAGGATCGATCACGACGTCGAACGCGCCGGTGTTCTCATCCTTGTAAAGTACTTTCTCGAATGAAGCACCGCCGTCCGTCGAGCGAAAGATGCCGCGCTCGGGGTTCGGTCCGTATGGGTGACCGAGTGCCGCGACGAAGAGTCGATTCGGATTCGTGCGATCGACCGCGATCATCGCGATCTGCTGCGCGTCGCGGAGCCCGAGGTGAGTCCACGTCTTGCCGGCGTCGGTGGATTTGTAGATGCCGTCGCCGGTGGAGAGATCGGGGCGCTGCAATCCTTCGCCGCTACCCACGTAAATGATGTTCGGATCGGAGGGGGCGACGGCGAGCGCGCCGATCGAGCCCGTTGGTTGCTCGTCGAAGAGCGGAGTCCAGACGCGGCCATAGTCCGTGGTCTTCCAGACACCGCCGTTGTTGACGCCGATGTAGTAGACGCCGGGTTGCTGCGGGACACCTACGGCTGGAACGGTGCGGCCGCCGCGGAAGGGGCCGATCATGCGCCAGCGCATTTCGGCGAAGCGCGACGGATCGACTTGAGCGACGAGAGTGGTCGTGGTGAGAAGTGCAACCGCGAGAATCGTTCGCATGCGCGAGGAAGGGTACACTCCCTCGCGCATGTCGTCCGAATCCAATCGCGTTCCCGCATACTCCTGGTATGCCCTGGGCCTGCTCACCGCGGTCTACGTTCTCAACTTTCTCGATCGGACGCTGATCTACATCCTCTTTCCGCCGATCAAGAAGGAGCTGGTGCTCAGCGACCTGCAGCTCGCGCTGCTCGGTACGACGTCGTTCGTTATTTTTTACACGCTGCTCGGCGTGCCATTCGGCCTGCTCGCCGATCGCACCTCGCGCAAGATGATCATCGGCATCGGACTCGCGATCTGGAGTCTCTTCTCCGGACTCACAGGATTCGCGCATGACTTCTGGACGCTGTTCGGATGCCGGGTGATGGTCGGCGTCGGCGAGGCGACGCTCGGCCCCGCGGCGCTGTCGTTGCTGAGCGACTACTTTCCAGCGCGCATGCGGGCGACGGCGCAGTCGGTGTACGCGTCAGGCATCGCGATCGGCGGCGGTCTTGCGTTCTTTCTCGGCGGTTGGATCGGCCAGAGCTACGGCTGGCGCTGGGCGTTTTATCTCCTCGGGTTTCCCGGCTTGATGCTCGCGGTGCTCGTCTTCTTTCTGCGTGAGAAGAGCATAGAGAAGCCGGTGCAATCGACGGCGAGTCCCGATGCGAGTGTGCTCTTCAAATCGAGGCGCTATCTCTTCCTGTGTGCGGGCTACGCGCTCCTCGGTCTCGCCTCGAACAACCTCGGCATCTGGGGGCCGGCGTTCTTCGTGCGCGTGCACAAGTTCAGTCTGTTGATGGTCGGCACGGCGGCAGGCGTGATCTCGATCGTGATCGGGATTCCCGCGATGATCCTCGGCGGCGTGTTGTCGGATCGTGTGCGGCAGCGCTCGAGGTTCACGTCGATCGTGGCGCTGCTCTCGGTTCCGCTGTGGATCGCGCTGTTGTTCGTCCAGAACGTGGTGCTGCTCGTTGCGACGAATGTAGTGCTCTACGCGCTCGCGATCATGTGGGTCGGCCCGGCGACGGCGGATGTGACGGAGATCGCGGGGCCGGGTCTGCGGGGACTCGCAATCGGCGTGTTCTTCTCGACGGTGAATATCGTGGCGTACGGCGTCGGGTCGCCTTTGATCGGCAAGCTGAGCGACGTCTCGAGCCTGCGCCTTGCGCTGCTGGTGTGCCCAACCGCATGCGCGATCGGCGCGTTTCTACTGTTTCTAACTCGACGCCTCGATGATGCGCGTGCCGTCGCCGGTAACGTCGATCCGCACTTCGACGTGTGAGTCCTCGAACTCTTCGAAGGCTTGCTTTGGCCATTCGATCAGTTTCACGCCGGGACCGGAGAGAAGCTCCGGGATTCCGATCTCCAGCCACTCACGGCGATTTTCCGAGAGGCGATAGCCGTCAATGTGAATGACGGGCGGAGCGCCCTTGCGCGGGTATTCGTGGACGATCGCGAACGACGGCGATGCGACGTCGCGAGGATTGGCTCCCAGCTCCTCTGCAATCGCGCGCGCAAGAAACGTCTTACCTGCGCCGAGGTCACCGATGAGGTGCACCGTGGCGTTAGGCGTGAGGGAGCGGGCGATTTCCTTTCCCGCCTCGATGGTGTCGGACTCGGAAGAGCACTGAAATGTTTTCATGCGCGAAGTCGCTGGATCGCTATAGGGAGTTGATTCGCCACGTCTGTGGCGGCGAGACCGGTGTCGCCCAGCGTTTCTTTCACCAGGTCGCCGGCGAGGCCGTGCAGATACGCGCCGCAACAGGCGGCTTCGAACGGGTCGACGCCTCGCGCGAGAAATGCGCCGATCACTCCTGCCAGCACGTCACCCATGCCGCCGCTTGCCATGCCCGGATTTCCTGTCGGGTTCACACGCACCTGACCGTCGGGATCGGCGATCAGCGTCTGATGTCCCTTCAGCACCGTGATGCAGTTCGTGACTCGCGCGGCCTCGCGTGCGGATGCGATTCGATCGTCGTTGATCTCGTTTGTGCTGCGGCCGAGGAGGCGCGAGAGCTCGCCGGGGTGCGGTGTGATGACGCGCGGCCGCTTCTGCGGGTTCAGCTCGCTCGCTCGCGCGGCGAACGCGTTCAGCCCCGACGCATCGATGATCATGGGCAGCTCGATATCCGCGGCCAACTCGCGTACACGCGCGTAGCTCGCGTCGTCGTCTGCGAGTCCCGGTCCGATCAGCACCGCCGATTTCCTGTCGAGCGTGAGCGACGTTTCCGTCATCGCCTCGATCACTCCTGCGTGCACGAGTTTCGCCGTCTCCGCGTCCGTCGTCACGGTCACGAGCCCCACGCCGCTGCGAATCGCTCCTATCGCGCACATCACCGCGGCGCCGCTTCGTCCCGGCGATCCGGCGATGACGGCGAGATGTCCGTACGTTCCCTTGTGCGTCGACGCGAGCCGGGGCGTGACGAGCGGCTGCAGATCGCGCGGTGTGATCAGCGCGAGCGTGACGTTCTCATCTTCGATCGCCTTCTCCGGAATCGAGATGTCGGCCACGATCACTTCGCCGCAGAGACTCGCCGCGGGCTCGAACAGATGACACACCTTCGGCGCCGCAAACGTCACCGTCACCTCGGCCTGCAGGCACGGCTCGAACGGAGTGGGCGAGGATGCATTCGCGCCGCTCGGAAGATCGACGGCGATGACGGGCAGCCGCAATTCCGCGATCTCGCGAATCAGCTCCGCGTGCATCCCTTCCGGTGCGCGATTCAGCCCAGTGCCGAAGATCGCATCGACGAGGACATCGGCATCGGCCGCATGCGCGAGTGCCTCATCGACATCGTCGCCAACGTCGTACATCGGGATGCCGAGCCGCTCGCAGATCGTGAGATTGGTGAGTGCGTCGCCGGAGTACTTCGCGCGGTCACCTGCGATGATCACCACCGGCACGACGCCGCGATTCTCGAGATGCCGCGCGATCGCGAGCCCATCGCCGCCGTTCGCGCCGATCCCGCAGAAAATCGCCACGCGGTCCGCGTTGGGATAGTGCTCGAAGATCGCATCGACGACTGCGATTGCGGCGTTCTCCATCAACACGATCGACGGAATTCCGAAGCGCTCCGTCGCGCGGCGATCGATGTTCCGCATCTGCTGCGAGTCGACGATCTTCATCGGAATTCCCATTCTTGCAGCAAACGTCCCACTTCGCCGTTGCCGCGATAGTGTGGGAGGTCGCCGGCGACGTCGAGATCGCGCCGCTCCGGCAGCACCGCGACGCTGCTCATCCACGTGCGGATCTTCGCCAGAGTCGCCGAGGCGACCGTGTTTGTTCCCCATTCGACGTTCATGAAGAGCTCGCTCGTGAACGCTGCCGCGCGGCAGCCGATGAGGTAGTAACCGCCGTCGGCAGCGGGACCGATGACGAACTCGCAGGAGTCGAGCAAAGCGAAGGCGTGATCGATCGATTCGCGATCGAGCGACGGATCGTCGACACCGATCGCGATGATCTTTTCCGTGCGATGAAAGAAGAATCGTTCCGAGAAGGCCATCGCCAGGCGATCGCCGAGCGTTTCGCCGGTCTGCATGGCGAGGGCGCGATCGGGGAAGGCCTGCGCCAGCGTCTCGCGATTCGCGTTCTGCGACGGTGCCCAGACGACTTCGATCTCGAGATCCTTCGTCGAATGACCGATCGCGCGAAGCGTGTCGTGCACCATTGCCTGATAGAGCGCCAGCGCTCGCTCGTCGCCGAGATCGCGCGCCAGGCGTGTCTTCACTTGCCCGGCTTCCGGCAGGCGAGCGAAGACGAGAAGACGCTGTGATGGTGGAGGAATGGTCGGGAACATCAGGGTTGCGTACGATTATCCGTCATGCGGCGCATCGGACTACTGACGGACTTCGGAACTCGCGATCCTTACGTAGCGGCGATGAAGGGTGTCATCGCCGCGCGCTGCGAGGCAGCGATCGAAGATCTCTCGCACGGGATCGCTCCGTTCGATGTGTTCGAGGCCGCGTGGTTTCTTCGCGCTTCGGCACCGTACTGGCCCGCCGGCACGATCTTCGTCGTCGTGATCGATCCCGGGGTCGGCACCGCGCGGAGGATGCTCGCCGTCGACGATGGGGCGCGGCTCTTCGTCGCACCTGACAACGGTGTATTGCACTTCATCGAAGGAGCCGCGCACGCGATCGAGAACGAGGCGCTGTTCCTCCCGCATGGCTCGACCACGTTTCATGGTCGCGATCGTTTCGCGCCGGTTGCGGCGGCACTCGCACAGGGATTGCCGCTCGCTGAAGTCGGTCCGCGGATCGAAGATCGCGTGCGGCTCACTTACGAGCCGCCGCAGTATGAGGGCGACCGGGCGACGGGTCACATCGTTGCGATCGACCGCTTCGGCAACTGCATCACGGACATCGAGCGAAGCCGTCTGTCGTTCAAGCCTCGCGAGCTCCGTGTGCGAGAGCAAACGATCACGAAGGTGTCGCAGACGTATGAAGAATCCGGGCCGTTCATGATCGTCGGATCGAGCGGATGCGTCGAGCTGTCGGTCGGCGGGGCGAGCGCATCGGAGGCGTTGCGCGTGTCCCGAATGGATCTCGTGACGATCCGTTGACTTATACTTCGCGCTCAATGGCATCCGGCAAAGAACGGAGGCGCGCGGAACGACTTCCCACCGCCTCGATTCCTGTGCAGCTCTCCGACGTCAACGGTGAGCTGATCGACCTCAGTCTCAGTGGCGCGGCAGTCATTCATCGCTCGCCTGTCCGCCCCGGCACGCCATGCACGCTCGTCTTCCCGAGCTACGGCGGGTTCTACATTCCCTGCCAGGTGCTGCGCTCCGTCGTGCAGGTGCGTAAGGGCGAGAAGGGATCGGAGTACGTGTTCCGCTCGGCGATTCAATTCTCGCCGATTCCGCCGGAGCAGGAGCCGTCGCTCTTCGAGTTCATCAATCTGCAGATCGAGCGGCTGCGAGAGAAGCAGCGCGAAGCGCGCGCGAAGTAGGTTCTTCTCCCGCAGTATCATTGTGCGATGCCGGAACCAGTGCTGCGCGGCGCGACGTACGACGATGCATCGTTCTTCGACATCGTTCCCGAGTGGATCTGCGAGGTGGTTTCGCCGCACACGAGCGGTCTCGACCGGCTGCGCAAGCTCCCTCGCTACGCCTCGAATGGCGTGCGTTACGCATGGATCGTAGATCCTTCCACCCGGGGCCTGGAGATCGATCGGCTCGAAGGCGAGCACTTCGCCTTGATCGGCGGTTTCGAAGGGAGCGGGAAAGTCCGCGCCGAGCCATTCGACGCCTTCGAGCTCGATCTCTCCGTTCTCTGGATTCCGTGAGGAGCTGCTACTCCCGGCGCCACCTCTGCGCGATCGGCATCTGCCTTCCGCTGCCGAATGCCTTCGATGACACGCGAATCGTCGGCGCCGCCTGCCTCCGCTTGAACTCATTCACATCGACGAGCCGCAGAATGCGCGCGACGAGCTCGCGCTCGAACCCGCGCGCCACGATTGCATCGAGCTCGAGCCACTCTTCGATGTAGAGCTTCAGGAGCTCGTCGAGCACTTCGTACGGCGGCAGCGAATCCTGATCCGTCTGATTGGGGCGCAGCTCCGCGGAGGGCGGCTTCGTGATCGACGAATCAGGGATGAGCTCGCGCTCGCGATTGATCCACTTCGCGACGCGATAGACCATCGTCTTGTAGACATCGCCGAGGAGGGCGAGGCCGCCGCACATGTCGCCGTAGAGCGTGCAGTAGCCGACGGCGAGCTCCGACTTGTTGCCCGTCGAGACGACCATCGCGCCGGTGCGATTCGACCACGCCATCAGGATGTTGCCGCGGATGCGCGCCTGCAGGTTCTCGTTCGTGATGTCGAACTTCTTCTCGCCGAACAGCTCGTCGATCGCCGACTCGTACGGCTGATAGAGAGGCTCGATCGGTGTGATGTGAAACGCGATGCCGAGGTTCGTGGCGAGCGCGCGCGCGTCGTCGATCGAATGCTGCGACGAGAACTTCGATGGCATCGCGATTCCGGTGACATGCTCTTTTCCCAATGCCTCGACTGCGAGTGCCGCGGTGACGGCCGAGTCGATGCCGCCTGAGAGTCCGATCACGACGTCTTTGAAGCCGATCTTGCGGATGTAATCGCGGAGGCCGAGGATGAGCGCGCGGGCGATCTCTTCTTCGTCGCCGGCCGCGTGGAAAGGCGAGGGCGCCTCTCCCTCCACCGACAGAATCGCGTCTTCTTCGAACTGCTTCATGCAGACGATCGTCTGGCCCTTCGCATCGATCACCGTCGACGAGCCGTCGAACAGCAGCTCATCGTTGCCGCCGACCTGATTCACGTAGACGAGCGGCGTGCGGTAGCGGGTTGCGATCCGCGAGAAGAGCTCGTAGCGCGCGCGGCGTTTGCCCGCGTTGAACGGCGAGGCGGAGATGTTGAGGAAGATCTCGGCGTCCTGCCGCGCGAGCTGATCGACAGGGTTGTCGCAGTACAGCTTGGAGCCGAGGCGTTCGTCATCGAACCAGAAGTCTTCGCAGATCGAGATGCCGACACGCTTGCCTGCGAGCTCGATCGCACGCACGGACGTGGCGGGCTCGAAGTAGCGCAGCTCGTCGAAGACGTCGTACGTCGGCAGCAGCATCTTGTGTTGTTCGAAGATGACCGCGCCGTTCTGCGCGACGATCGCGCTGTTGTGCAATGGCTTGCCGCACCAGGACGCGTTGCGCGTGATGCAGCCGAAGATCAGCGGAATGTTGCCGGTCATCTTCGCCAGCGCGTCGCGGGTGTCGAGTGCGGCGGTGACGAACGCGTCGCGATCGAGGAGGTCGCGCGGCGGATAGCCGGTGACCGCGAGCTCGGGGACCATGACGAGATCGGCGCCCGCTCGCACGCCATCTTCATAGGCGCGGCGGATGAGCGATGCGTTCGCGGCGAGCGCGCCGACGGTGGGATTGATCTGAGCGAGAAGAATTTTCATTCGCAGTTCATCCTGACCCCCTGAGCGTGGCGAAGGGGAAGGATCAACGACGGTGCCGCGGTGATCACGACGCGGGCGGTCGCTCGTGGCGTTACCCTCGCGGCGCCGTCGTTGATGCTTCGCTGCGCTCAGCATAAGCGGGGCACTAACTTTCTCATGTCTTGCACGTCTCAGTTGCAAATCATCATGAGAGTCCTCGCAGCGCTGCTACTCTTTATCACCACGACGGCGATCGCCGAAACGCGCACGATCCGCGCGACCCGCGCCACGACTCCGCCCACCATCGACGGCGATCTCTCCGACCCGGTCTGGCAATCCGCTCCGGAGATCACCGGGTTCACGCAGCACGACCCCGATGACGGCAAGCCGGAGACCGAGTCGACGATCGTGAAGGTCGCGTACGACGACAGCGCGATCTACATCGCGGCTCTCCTCAAGGATTCGAAACCGGTCACCACACTTCTCGGGCGCCGCGACAACAACATGGAGTCCGACTGGTTCCGCATCGAGCTCGATTCGCAGCACGATCGGCTCTCCGGCGCGGAGTTCTGGGTGAATCCATCGAACGTGCAGCTCGACGGCATCCTCTACAACGACATCTACAACGACTGGAGCTGGGACGGCGTCTGGCAATCGGCAACGAAGATCATCCCGAACGTCGGATGGGTGGCCGAAGTGAGGATTCCGCTGTCGCAGTTGCGGTTTGCGGATGGGAAGCAGCAGACGTGGGGCGTCAACTTCGTTCGCCGGATCTCGCGCAGAAAAGAGATCGACCGCCTCGTGAACACGCCGAAGAGCGAGAGCGGCTTCGTGTCGCGCTTCGCCGATCTCACCGGACTCGACGGCATTCATCCGTCGCGTGCCTTCGAGCTCGTGCCGTATGGCGTCGCACGTTCCGACATCCGTTCGCGTTTCGATCGCGCGGATCCCTTCGCCGAACAGCAGAAGGCGAAGATGGAGGGTGGGCTCGATCTCAAGTACGGAGTGTCATCGAGCCTGACACTCACCGGCACGATCAATCCCGATTTCGGCCAGGTCGAAGTCGATCCTGCGGTCGTGAATCTCTCGACATTCGAAACGTTCTTTCCGGAGAAGCGGCCGTTCTTCACCGAAGGGATGCAATGGTTCAAGTTCGGACAAGGCCCTTCGAACAGCCGCTGGAATTTCAACTTCTTCGGGCCGAGCGTTTTCTACTCGCGCCGCATCGGACGCGCGCCGCAGGGCAGCGGGAATCTTGCCGCCGACTATCTCGCCGCTCCCGGCGACACCACGATCCTCGGCGCCGGCAAGTTGAGCGGAAAGATCGGCAACGGCTGGGCGATCGGCGTGCTCGATGCCGTGACGAATCGCGAGAGTGCGCGCTTCGTCAGCGAGGGGAAGTTCCAGTCGCAACAGGTCGAGCCGCTGACGAACTATCTCGTCGCGCGCACGACGAAGGAATTCAACGGCGGCAACTCACGCGTCGGATTCATGTTCACATCGGTGAATCGCGATCTGCCTTCCGAGCTCTCGTATCTGCGATCGAGCGCGTATGTCGCCGGTGTCGATGGTTACAAGCTCTTTCACAAGAAGGATTGGCTGCTCGAGTGGCTCGTGACGGAGTCGATGGTGAAGGGCTCGGCGGAGGCGATCGACGCGACGCAGCGATCGTCTGCGCACTACCTGCAACGGCCGGACAACACGTCGCTGAAGTATGACCCGACGCGCACCTCGCTGACAGGAACCGGCGCGCGCATCATGCTCAACAAGCAGACCGGCAAGTGGCGCGCGAATCTGCAGGCACAGAGCTGGTCGCCAGGCTACGAGTCGAATGACACCGGCTTCATGCCGCGCGCCGACATGCTCGCGCTGCACGCTGTTGGCTACTACATCAACGAAGATGTACGGAAGCACGTGCACGACACCGAGATCTGGGTCGGGCGCTACATGAACTGGAATCACAGCGGCGACAAGATCGCCGATGGTCTCTTCGGCAACTGGTACGTCGAGGCCAACAATTACTGGTATGCGTTCGGCAACTTCGGCTGGGACGCGGATACGTGGGACGACCGCGCGACGCGCGGAGGACCGCTGGTGCGGCGTTACGGCGCGCAGGGCGGCAGCGTGGGCCTCGGCAGCGACAGCCGGAAAAAAGTCGCGTTCGAAACCTCTGCGGAGAAATACACGCAGAAAGATGGCAGCTTCAATGAGAGCGCACGATTCGTCGTCAGCTATCGTCCGAGCTCGTCGCTGCGCCTGAGCCTCGGGCCGAATGTGCAGCGCTCGCACGATGCGACGCAGTACGTGACGACATCAGGCACGCACTACATTTTTTCCAAGCTCGAGCAGCACACCGTGGATATCTCGACACGCGTCGAATGGACGGCGAGCTCGCGTCTCTCGTTCCAGCTCTTCATGCAGCCATTCATCGGCACGGGCGACTATCACGGCTTCAACGAGCTGGCGCGGCCGCGGTCCGGCGATTACACGCCGTACGCGAGCGCAGTCGACAATCCCGACTTCGACTTTCACAGCGTGCGCGGAAGTGCAGTCGTGCGTTGGGAGTTCCGTCCCGGCTCGGCGCTGTATGTCGTGTGGAACGAGAATCGCGCGGATACGCAGGGGAATGGCGACTTCCGATTCCGGCGCGATCTGCGCGCGATTGCGAGCGCGCAATCGAAGGATGTGTTCTTGGTGAAGGTGTCGTACTGGCTGCCGAGGTAGGAGCAGACAGCAGGCAGCAGACAGCAGGCAGCAGGTGCGGGAACAAGGCAGGCTTCCTCCTGCTGTCTGCTGTCCGCTGTCCGCCCTTGCTTCCTTCCCCGCTTTTTGCAAGATTCGTTGGCGAGGTGATCCGATGTCTGACGAATTCGGCACGGTGAATGTGGGAAAGGGAGAGCGGAAGCGCGAGCTGGACGCCGTGCGGCAGCAATATGCGGCGCATCGCGATGCACTGGTACGGATGACCGCAGACGCTCCCACGGAGCAGCTCTCGGCCGAGTATCAACGGCTGATCAGGAAGATCGACGAGAACCTCGCGAAGCTCGATGAGATCGAAGGACGGCCGGCATCCGAAGCCGGGAATCGCCCGCTCATCACGACCGCGCCCGATCAGGCGGAGACCGTCGTCGAAGACATGACTCCGCCCGAGGGGGAGAGCTCGGGACAGGGCGCACGCGTGATGATGATCGTCGTCGCGGGCGTGATCGTGCTCGCCGCGATCATCTGGCTCTTGTGGCGCGCGAGCGGCGATCACAATCCGCGCACCGCAGAGCAGCCGGTGCAGGTGACGACGCCGGCCGTTGAAACGGCTGCGCCGGTCGCGACGCAACCCGACACACCTGTGGCCGCAGCAGTCATCAAGATCACGCCGCTCGCCGCGGACTACGGGACCATTCGCAAAGGGACGCGCGCGGTGCGGCAGTTCTCTGTCGAGAATTCGACCAACGCCGCGGTTCCGCTGAAGATCGCGCGATCGACGTGCAAGTGTCTCTACTACGAGTACGCGGAAAAAGTGCCGGCGCACGGAAAGGAATCGATCAGCGTGACGATCGATGGAGCGCGTGCGAAAGCGGGCGGGCTGCATGAGACGGTGCAGGTCTCGTCGAAGAACGATGCGTCCGTCACGGCGTCGTTCCAGGTGAACGCGACGATCCAGTGATGCAACACGCCGACATCGCCCTGCGTCTCGCTGCCGCCACACTCGCGGGCGGCGTGCTCGGTCTCGACCGGGAGATCTTGAGCAAGCCCGCCGGTCTTCGCACGCACGCGCTGGTCGCTCTCGGCTCCGCCGTCGCGACGGTGACGACGGTCGAGTTTCTCGAAATGACGAAAGACCCGGCGGCCATCACACGCTCGATTCAGGGAATCATTGCGGGCGTCGGTTTTCTCGGTGGTGGCGCGATTCTCCGCGCGAAGGAGAACGATGGCGTGAAGGGCCTCACGACCGCCGCGTCGATCTGGCTCGTTGCCGGGCTCGGCATCGCATGCGGCGGCGGGCTCTGGGCGACCGCGTCGATCGCAGCGCTGCTCGGCATTCTCGTGCTCGTCCTCGGCAGGCCGGTGGAGGCGGTCGTACACAAGCTGTCGTCCCGCAATCACAACAACAACACATAGGTCCTGTCGCCCCACGGGGACTTCAAAAGACATCCAATCGGCCTCCGTGCGCGTAGTTGCCGGAGATGAAGACGTTGTGGAATCCCGACTCGCGCACTGCGCTCATTGCGCGCATCAACCGCCTCACACCCGAGATTCGTCCGCTGTGGGGGCGCATGAATGCCAACGAAATGGTGGCGCATGTGACGCAGGGCATGCGAATGGGACTCGGCGAGCTCGAGACGAAGCCGCGCAAGACGATCTTTCGCTACTGGCCGCTCAAGCATCTCTTCGTCTACTGGATCCCGTTTCCGAAGAGCGCGCCTGCGCCGCGCGAAGTCGTGACGAGAGGCAAAGAGCTGGCTGAGTGGAACAACGGCGTGGCGGAGCTGCGCGCCACGTTCGATCGTTTCGCCGGCCGTGAGCTGAATGCGATGTGGCCCGTGCATCCGGTGTTCGGAGAGCTGAGCGGCAAGGCCTGGGGCGCTCTCGGCTGGCGTCATCTCGATCACCACCTGCGGCAATTCGGAGTGTGACGTGATTTCATGTCGATGTGCACGTCATCGACATCGCAATCATCGTTGCCTACCTCGCTGCCGTCGTCGGTGCGGGCGCGTGGTTCGGTAGGCGGCAGCAAACGACCAGCCGCTATTTCTTCGCGGGACAGCAGGTGCCGTGGTGGGCGATCGGCGCGTCGATCGTCGCGACGGAGACGTCGACGATCACGTTCATCTCCGTGCCCGGCATCGCGTATGCGCGCGGTGGAGACTTCACGTTTCTGCAGATCGTCTTCGGCTACGTGATCGCGCGCGTGGTCATCTCGTTCTTCTTCATGCCGGCGTATTTCCGCAAAGAGCTCGTGACGGTCTACGAGCTCTTGCAGAGCCGTTTCGGCGCTGCAGTCAAGGGGCTGGCCGCGACGCTGTTCGTCGTGATGCGGACGATCGCGGATGGGGTGCGGCTTCTGCTCACCGCGATCGTCCTTGCGGCCGTGTTCAGCTCGATGCATCTGATGGGCGGCACCGCGGCGATCAGCGCGTCGGTCATCGGCATCGGCATCGTGATGATCATCTTCACGCTGCAGGGCGGCATCGAGGCGATCGTCTGGGTGGAGGTGGTGCAGCTCGCGATCTACATCGGCGGCGCGATCGCCGCGGCGGTGATTCTCTCGCGCGGGATTCCCGGCGGTGCTGCTGCAGCGATCGAACTGGCGAGCGCCCATCACAAGTTCCGCGTCTTCGACTTCGCACTCGACGCGACGAAGTCCTACACGTTCTGGGCGGGCGTCATCGGCGGCTGTTTCCTCACGATGTCGACGCATGGCACCGACCAGTACCTCGTGCAGCGCTATCTCTGCACCGACCGGCCGCGCAAGGCGGCGATGGCGCTGCTCGCCTCGGGCGTCGTCGTGCTGTTGCAGTTCATCGGATTCCTCTTCATCGGAGTGCTGCTCTTCGCGTTCTACCGTCCCGATCAATTGGCGGGTTATCTCCAACTCGCCGCTGCAGCACCGTTCCACGCCGCGGACCAGGTGTTCCCCGACTTCATCACACGGCACATGCCCGCGGGACTCTCGGGACTCGTCGTCGCAGCAATTTTCGCGGCGGCGATGTCGTCTTCGCTCAACTCGATCGCCGCGACGTTCGTTGCGGACCTCTACTCGCCGATCGTGAAGGGCCGCGAGGATCGGCACTATCTCAATGTGTCGCGACTCGTGACGGTGATCGCGGGCATCCTGCAGATTGCGGTCGGCCTGGCGCTGATGAAGCAGACGCAATCGGCGCTCAACTCCGCGCTCGCCGTTGCCTCTCTCATCAATGGTCCGATTCTCGGTGTCTTCCTCCTGGGCTGGACGAAGCGCGGCGGACCGGCGAGCGCGTTCATCGGAATCGCAGCGGGACTCGCAACGGTGCTCACGGTCGCGCTGAGGACGCACGTCGCGTGGCCATGGTTCACGGTGATCGGTAGTTTGACGACGCTCATCGCCGGCTCGCTCGTTGCGCGAGTCGTGCCGGCGGATGAGGGGAATCCTGTCTCGTGAAGCAAGAACCCCTCATCCGCGCTCCGCGCACCTTCTCCCCTCGCGGAGGGGAGAAGGGACTGGACGAAAAAATCGGGCAGCTCTTCGTCGCCGGGGCGCGCGGGCTGTTCATGTCCGAATCCTCGCCGGCGTACCAGTTGATGTTGCATCACGTGCGCGACAACTACATCGGCGGATTCATCTGGTTTGCCTCGAATGTGTACGAGACGGCGCTGCTGACGCGGAAGCTGAATGAGCTCTCGCGCGTGCCGCTGCTCTTCAGCGCGGATCTCGAGGCGGGCGTCGGGATGCGCTTTCTCGATACGACGTTCTGGCCTTCGGCGATGGCGATCGCGGCGACTGGCGATGTCTCGCTCGCGGAGCAGGCAGGACGCGTCGTTGCGAAGGAGGCGAAGGCGATCGGCATCAATCACGTGCTCGCTCCGGTGGCCGACGTCAATGTCGATCCCGACAATCCGGTGATCAACACGCGGAGCTTCGGCGAGGATCCGCATCAAGTCGCACGGTACGTCGCGGCGATGGTGCACGGAATTCAGTCGGAGGGTGTGCTCGCGTGCGCGAAACATTTTCCGGGACATGGAGACACGCATGTCGATTCTCATCGCGCACTGCCGGTGCTGCACGTCTCTCGCGAGCGGCTCGATGACATCGAGCTCGTCCCGTTTCGCGCGGCAGTCGATGCCGGTGTGAAGTCGGTGATGATGGGGCATCTCGCCGTGCCTTCGCTCGATGATGAGCCGGCTCCTGTGCGCGGCGTCGTCGTGAATCCGTATGGCACGCGCGCGGAGGAGGTCACGAAGAACGGCACGATGCCTGCCACGGTCTCGCGCAAGATGATTCGACTGCTGCGCGAGGAGCTGCGATTCGACGGCCTGGTCATCACCGATTCCTTCGATATGGGCGGTCTCGCCGAGCACTTCGACGTCGGAGAAGCATGCGTGCGCGCGATCGAAGCGGGCGAGGATCAGATCCTGATGCCGATGGACATCGACGCGGCCATCGCGGCGGTGAAGGAGGCGGTGGCGAGCGGAAGGCTCTCCGAGTCGCGCATCGACGAATCCGTGGCGCGGATTCTCGCGGCGAAATCGTTCGCGAAGACGTCGCCTCCTGACTCCGAAGAGATTTTTCGAACGATCGACTCGCGCGAGCATCGCGCGCTCGCGGAAGAGATCGCGCAGAAGGCGGTGACGCTCGTGAGGGGCGCACTCCCGATTCGCGGCACCGTCACGCTCATGGTCGTCTCCGACACCGCCGAGGTCACGCTCGCGGACTTCGAGCGCGAGCTGCGGCAGCGGACGCGGGTCGAGACGAGCCTCGACGCGCATTCGGATCACTTCATCCTTGCTCTCGCGTTGCGCGCGCGCAGCGGCGCGGGCTCGATCGCGGTGCCGCAGCGAATCCGCGATCTTGCGTTGCCCCCGAACACGATCGCGATCTCGTTCGGCAGCCCGTATGTGATCCGCGAGCTTCGCGGCGTGGAAACCTATCTCTGCGCGTATGGCATTCAGCCTGTGATGCAGGTGGCGGTCGCGCGCGCGCTGTTCGGCGAGACGCCGGTGACTGGGAAGTTGCCGGTGAGGATTCCATGAGAAGAGGCAGCAGCCAGCAGACAGCAGGCAGCAGGCCGGCCGTTCTCCTGCTGTCTGCTGCCCGCTGTCTGCTGCCTCTCACCTGTCTGCTCACTTCGTGCGCGACCACGATGCCTCGCGCCGACCGCACCATCGAAGCCGCGATCGCCGCGCGCAAGACTCCGGGCGGCGTGTTGTGGGTCGAGAAGGACGGCCAGGTCTACACGCGCGCGTATGGGCTGCGCGCGATCGTGCCGCATGAAGAAGCGGCGACCGAGGAGACGATCTACGATGCTGCGTCGCTGACGAAGGTGATTGCGACCGCTCCATCGATCTGGATTCTCATCGAGCGCGGGAAGATCGGTCTCGATGATCCGGTGCAGCGCTACATCCCGGAGTTCCGTCATCCCGACATCACGATCCGTCATCTCCTCACACACACCTCGGCGCTCTCGCCGGATCCTCCGCGCGATTTCGAATGGTCAGGATACGAGAAGGGAATCGAGCTCTGTTTGAGAGACCATCCGGCGAATCGCCCCGGCGCGATTTTCCGCTACAGCGACATCAACTTCATTCTTCTCGGTGAGATCGTGCGGCGCGTGTCGGGTGAGCCGTTGAATGTCTTCGCCGCGCACAACATCTTCGAGCCGCTCGGCATGAAGGACACGACCTTTCTGCCGAAGGCCTCACCACGCATTGCACCAACAGAGTTCGGGCTGCGTGGAGTGGTGCACGATCCGACGGCGCGGCGGATGGGAGGCGTGGCGGGACATGCGGGACTCTTCACGACGGCGCGCGATGTCGCGACGTATCTGCGCACGCTGTTGCACGGCGGTGCGCCGATCATGAAGCCGGAGACGGTGCGCGCGATGACCTCGATCGCAACGACATCCGCGATCGGACGCACTGCCGGATGGGACGCCGACTCCGCATATTCGCGTCCGCGCATCGGCGGTGCGCATTCGTTCGGACACACGGGCTGGACCGGCGGCTTTCTCTGGGTCGATCCGGATCGCAAGTCGTTCTACATCTTCCTCTCCAATCGCGTGCATCCCGACGGCAAGGGGAGCGTCACGCGGTTGCAGCTCGATCTCGCATCGGCGATCGCCGAGAGCAGGTGTACGACGTGCCGCTTTCCCAATGTCGTGCGGTTCGTCGCTGGCGGCGCGAACGCGAGGAACGGCATCGACGTGCTCGAGGGAAATCGGTGGGACATTCTTCGCGGCCATCGTGTCGGGTTGATCACGAATGTGAGCGGGATCGATCGAGCGGGGAATCCGACGCTCGATCTGCTGCGCAGCGCACCGGATGTGGACCTCGTTTCGGTGTTTTCGCCGGAGCATGGACTGGCGATGCGCACGGACATCGCGGTCATCGATCTCTACGGCAAGCAACGAAAGCCCTCGCGCGAGCAACTCGCGAACATCGATACGCTCGTCTTCGATATTCAGGACATCGGCGCACGTTTCTACACCTACATCTCGACGATGGAGCTGGCGATGGAAGCAGCGGCCGATGCGCATGTGCGCTTCGTGGTGCTCGATCGCCTCAATCCGATCGGCGGCGAGATCGTCGAAGGGCCGGTGCTCGAAGGGAAGACCGATTTCGTCGGGATTCACGACATCGCGATTCGCCACGGAATGACCGTGGGCGAGCTGGCGAAGATGTTCCGCGATGAGAAGCGCATCGATGTGGAGCTCGTCGTGGTGCCGGTGAGCGGCTGGAAGCGCGAGATGTTCCAGGACGATGCCGGCGTGCCGTGGGTGAATCCGTCGCCGAACATGCGCAGCCTGAACGCGGCGACGCTTTATCCGGGGATCGGACTGCTCGAGTCCTCGATCTCCGTTGGCCGCGGAACGCCGACACCGTTCGAGATCGTCGGTGCGCCTTACATCGACGGAGCCCAACTGGCCGCTGCACTTCATGTGGAGGGACTGTCGTTCACGCCGGTGCGGTTCACGCCCGACGCCGACATCTTTGCCGGTCAGGCCTGCGGCGGCGTGAAGATCGAGATCACGGATCGTCGCGCGCTGCGGTCCGTGGCGGCCGGACTCACGATCGCCGAGACGCTCTCGCGGCTTTATCCCGGCAAGTTCGAGGCGGGGAAGATGCGCCGGCTCGTGCGTGGAAACGGGGCGCTCGAGCCGTTTCTGGCACGGCGCGCCAGGTATTTGCTCTATTGAAGTTGACGACTGACTCTGAATTCTGATTCACTGACCGCTCGTTCAGCGAGCTGACCGTGCGATCCAGATCGAAAGAGGAAGTCGTCGCCGAGTACCGCATCCAATCCATCCAGGATGCGGCGATGCGCGTCATTGCCCGCAAGGGGATGGCGGCGGCCACCATCGCCGAGATCGCCCTCGAAGCGAAGATCGCCAAAGGGACGATCTATCTCTATTTCCGCGACCGCGATGAGCTCGTCGAGAAGACCTTCGAAACCGCGATTGGCCACCTGCATGCGCGCGTCGATGAATCCATGGCCGAGGCCCGGACCTTCGATGAGAAGCTGCGCGCCTATGTCACGGCGAAGTTCTCGTTCTTTCAGGAGAACGCCGAGTTTTTTCGCCTCTATCGCTCGCTGCGCATGCCGGAGGGGAGTCCGCAACAGCAGCGAAGGCAGAAGCGCACCTGTCAGCCGCAATACCGCGCACGCATCGAAGCGATGGCGGCCGAAGTGAAGCGTGCGATGGAGCGAGGCGAGGTGCGCAAGATGGACCCTATGCGGCTGGCGCTGTTCCTCGTCGAGGGAAGCACCGCCATCGTTCTGGAGAGACTCACCGAAGACAACTCACCGCCGCTCCAGAACGATATCGATCTCGTCGTCGAGCTCCTGCTCAGCGGAGTCGTCCCACATAAGTCGAAACGGAGCCGGAATTGATCAGAAGGAGTCTGCTGTCTGCTGCCTGCTGCCTGCTGCCCGCAATCGCGTCGGCCGAGACGCTCACCTTGCAGCAAGCTCTGACGCGTGCGCTGCAGGTGAACAACACGATCGAGCGCGCGCGAGCGGAGATCACCGCGACCGACGAGTCGCGCAAGCAATTGCTCTCCGCGGTCATGCCGCGCATCACACTGAGCGGCGCCGGAATTCGCAACAGTGAAGAAGTCGCGTTCGGCAGCGGAGGCGATTCGCGCACCGTGCTTCCGCGCAATGACTGGAACTATCGGGTCGTCCTCTCGCAGCCGCTGTATGCGGGCCGCCGTGAATTCCGCGCCTATTCGCAGGCGCAGCTCGGCGTCCAGAACGCGCGCGAGGCGGAGCGCGGTACTGAGGATGCCGTGCTGCTGCGCGTCGCGTCGAACTATCAGGCGGTCGTCGATGCCGATGCGCGCATCACTGTCGAGAAGAAGAACATGGAGATCGCCGCATCACGGCGCAAGCAGGCGCAGGCTTTTTACGAGGCGGGCGAGACGACGAGGGTCGATGTGCTTCGCGCCGAGACCGCGATCAAGTCGGCGCAGCGTCTGCTCGCCATCGCGCAGCAGGCGCGTCAGACCGCGGTCAGCGTGCTCCGGCAGGATCTCGATCTCGACGGCGACATCGAAGTCACGCCGCCGGATCATCCGCTGCCGCCGCTGCCCGCCGAAGAGGATCTCGAGCGGCGCGCGGAAGCGACGCGGCCCGATGTCGCGGCAGCGAAGAACATCGCGGCGATCACCGATCTCGAGGTGAAGAAGCAGCGAGGCTTCTGGTTGCCGACACTCACATTCGACGGCGGCTGGGTCAATCAGAAGTCGGCCTTCCCCGCGAGCCGCTACAGCTACGGCGCGATCCGTTTCAACGTGCCGCTGCTGCAGTCGGGTGAAGTCGAAGCGCGCATCGCGCAGGCGAAGGCTAAGCAGAAGGAAGCGCAGCTCGCGCTCGAAGATGCGCAGCGCGGCGCCCGCGAAGACGTGCGCAAGGCGCTCATCGATCTGCGTACCGCGGAGACCGCGCTCGGTCTCGCGCGCGAGCAGCTCGCCGCGGCGGACGCGGAGTATCAGCAATCGTTCGAGCTCTATCGAGCACAGGAGTCGACATCGCTCGATGTCGCGGCGTCGGAGACTTCGCTCGCCGATGCGCGCCGCGCTGTCGCGGAAGAAACGCTGAATCGCGATCTTGCCGAGCTTCGGGTCTGGTACGCAGCGGGACAGCTGAAGGACGCACTGGGAATTCAGGCAGCAGGAGAGACGAAGTGAAGAGACTCGTTTTGATGATGACCGTTGCGTTTGCGTTGGCGTGCACGAAGAACGAAGCCACAACCACGAACAAAACAGGTGAGGCACCGCAACTGCCCGCGGATGTGCAGAAGGTCGCAACCGCCGCAAATGAAACCGTTCCGGTGGGGGAGCAGGCGCCTTCGCCTGCCGCCACTGAGACTCAGAACGGCACGATCATCGCGACCGGCGAGTTCGTCTCGCCAGTGCGCTCGGAGCTCGCCTCGAAACTTCCCGGCCGTGTCGCGAAGATGTATGTCGGCGAAGGCGATCACGTGTCGAAAGGCTCGCCTGTGCTCGAGATCGAGACGGACTACACGCGTCTCAATCTGCAGCGAGCCGAGGCAGATGCGGCGCGGGCGAAGGCGATGGCGGAGGATGCGCGGCACGATCTCGATCGCAAGAAGGAGCTGATCGCGAAGGATTCGATCCCGCGCGCCACCTTCGATCGCTCGCAGGCGAACTACGATCAGTCGCAGGCGGCACTCGCATCGGCGCAGGCGCAGGTGGCAACGTATCGCCAGCAGCTCGCCGATTCGACCCTGCGCTCGCCGATCGACGGCGTCATCGCCGAGAAGCGCACCGACGTCGGCCAACGCCTCGGCGACAACACCGTGGCCGTGGTGATCGCGCAGACGTCGCCGCTGAAACTCCGCTTCCGTGTGCCGGAGCGCTATCTCGCGACGATTCGAAAAGGGCAGCCAGTGAAAGCGAATGTCGATCCGTATCCGGGTGAAACGTTTGCGGGACATGTGTCTGTCGTCGGCGGTGTCGTCGATCCGGCGACGCGCTCGTTCATCGTCGAAACCGAATTCGCGAACCGCGACGGCAGATTGAAGCCGGGCCTGTTCGCGAGAGTCGAGATGGGAAAGTGAGTGCCGGGTTCTGAGTGGCCCCGTCACTCAGAACTCAGTACTCAGAACTCAGTACTGGATTCATCATGCACAAACTCGCTGAACTCTGCGTCCGCCGGCCCGTCTTCGCGACGGTGCTCGTCCTCTCGCTCGTCGTCGTCGGATATTTCGCGTATCTGCAGCTCGGCGTCGATCGTTTTCCGAAGGTCGACTTCCCGACGATCACGATCTCTACCCATCTCACTGGCGCCGCGCCGGAAGAGATCGAAACGGATATCACCGACAAGATCGAAGAGGCAGTCAACACGATCAGCGGCATCGATCAGTTGCAATCGATCTCGTCGGAAGGTCAGTCGCAGGTCATCGTGCAGTTCGTGCTGGAGAAGGACACCGATGTCGCCGCACAGGAAGTGCGCGACAAGGTGAATACGATTCTGCGCGATCTGCCGAAGGACGCCGATCCTCCGATCATTCAGAAATTCGATCCCGATTCGATTCCGGTCATCGGCATCGCGCTCTCCGGCCCCGCGCCGATTCGCGATATCACGGAGTTCGCCGACAAGAAACTGCGGCGGCGGCTCGAGTCGATCAACGGCGTCGGGCAGGCGACGATCGTCGGCGGACGTCCGCGTCAGGTGAATGTCGTCGTGGATACGGAGAAGCTGGCTGCGGTCGGGCTGACGACGTCGCAGGTCGTCGGCGCACTGCAGACGCAGAACGTGCAGATTCCCGGGGGCAAGGTCGAGCAGGGTCTGCGTGACCTCACGCTGCGCACCTACGGCCGCGTCGAGGCGCCGAATCAGTTCGCGAACGTGACGATCACGAACAAGAACGGCTATCCGGTGAAGATCGGTGACGTCGCGCGTATCGAGGACAGCGTTTCCGAACCGGAGTCCGTCGCAAGTGTCGACGGCAAGCCGGCGGTCGTGATGTGGGTGCGCAAGCAGTCGGGCACGAACACGGTGGAAGTCGTGGCGCGGCTCAAGGAGCGCGTCGCCGAGTTGCAGAAGGATCTGCCAAAGGGCTGGAACATGCGCGTCGTGCGCGACCAGTCGACGTACGTCATCTCCGCCGTGAATGCCGTGAAAGAGCACCTGATTCTCGGATCGCTCTTCGCGGCGCTCATCGTGTGGTTCTTTCTTTCGTCGCCGAAGCTGAAGACTGCGGCGGCACTCGTGCTCGCAACGCTGGCTGTGTACTTCCTCCTGTTTGGATTTGAGGATCTCGGCCGGATGGCGCTGCCACTGCGTGCAGGCGGTGTGCTGGTCGCGCTGGCGATGCTCATCTACTTCTTCCGCAGGTCGCGGCCGACCGTCATCTCGGCGGTCGCGATTCCGAGCTCCATCATCGCGACGTTCGCGGCGATGAGGTACGAGCACTTCACGCTCAATGTCATCACGCTGCTCGCGCTGACGCTGGCCGTCGGAATCGTCATCGATGACGCAGTCGTCGTGCTCGAGAACATCTTCCGTTTCATGGAAGAGAAGAAGAAGTCGCCGACGGAAGCGGCGGTGGAGGGGACGAAGGAAGTCGGACTCGCGGTCATGGCGACGTCGTTGTCGTTGATCGCGGTGTTCCTGCCGGTCGCCTTCATGGGCGGGATCGTCGGGCGGTTCATGAACTCGTTCGGCGTGACGATGGCGATCTCGATCGCGATCTCGCTGCTCGTGTCGTTCACGCTGACGCCGATGATGTCGGCCCGCTGGCTGCGGCGCGAGGATCTGCATCATGAGACCGGAACACGGGAACATGGGATGTACGGCTTGATCGAGTCGACGTATCTGCGCGGGCTCGACTGGTCGATGGGACATCGGTGGGTGATCGTGCTGGCGATGGCCGGCGCGCTCATCAGCATCGTGCCGATCGGTAAGGCGGTGAACAAGAACTTCCTGCCGCAGGACGACGAGTCGCAGTTCGCGGTGAGTGTGCGCGCGCCGGAGGGGTCGAGTCTCGAGACGACGCAGACGATCATGAGCTCGATCGATGCGAGGATCCGGCAGCAGGTGCCGGAGGTGGAGATCACCGTCATCACGATCGGTGACGATCCGCAGATCACTCAGAACCTCGGCGGCATCTACGTGAAGCTGGTGCCGGTCGAAAAGCGGAAGCGCGATCAGTACACGATCATGGCCGACGTTCGAAAGAACATCCTGCCGCAGTATCAGAGGTTGAATCTGCGGACGTCAGTGTCGCCGGTGAATGTGTTCGGCGGAGGCGTGAATGCGGATGTGATGTATTGGATCGGCGGTCCTGATCTGAAGCAGCTCGAGAAGTATTCGGATGTGCTGCTCGGAAAGTTGAAGTCGATGCAAGGACGGGAAGGTGTGGTCGATCCCGATACGAATCTGATCGTCGGGCATCCGGAGCTCGGCGTGCACATCGATCGCGACAAGGCGGCAGATCTCGGTGTGCGCGTGCAGGACATCGCGTCGACGCTCAATGTGCTGGTGGGCGGATTGAAGGTGACGGACTACTACGAAGGCGGCGAGCAATACGAGGTGCACGTGCGCGCAGAGCATGCGTATCGGAAGGATCCGCAGGGAATCGAGCAGGCGCAGGTGCCATCGGCAAATGGTGCGGCCGTGCAGTTGCGCGACGTGGTGCGGATGACTCCGGGGTCAGGCCCTTCTTCCGTCAATCGCATCTCTCGTCAGCGGCAGGTGATGCTGACCGCGAACGTGGCACCGGGGCATTCGGCGCAGAAGGTGATGGATACGATCGTCGCGGAGACGAAAAAGCTGAACATGCCGCCGCAATATCAGGCCGGCTTCACCGGGAGGTCCCGCGAACAGGGCCGGGCCTTCGCAAACTTCATGTTTGCATTTCTGCTGTCGATCATCTTCATGTATCTCATTCTCGCAGCACAGTTTGAGTCGTGGATTCATCCAGTGACGATTCTGCTGGCGCTGCCGCTGACGGTGCCGTTCGCACTGTTTTCGATTCTGGTGCTGAATCAGTCGCTGAACATTTTCTCGATGCTGGGGATCCTCGTGCTGTTTGGCATCGTGAAAAAGAACGGCATCCTGCAGATCGATCACACGAATCAGCTGCGAGCCGCGGGTATGCCGCGCGCGCAGGCGATTCGCGAGGCAAATCGCGATCGGCTGCGGCCGATCCTGATGACGACACTGGCGTTCGTCGCGGGCATGATCCCCCTGGTGGCGTCGAGCGGCACAGGTGCCGCAACCAACCGCGCCATCGGCTCGGTGATCATTGGGGGTCAGACCCTCGCTCTTCTGCTGACGTTGCTCGCGACGCCGGTGGCGTACTCGCTCTTCGACGATGTTCAGGAGAAATTCAAGAAGCGCGTGGACGAAACGGAAGTCGCAACCGCCGAGGTTACGTAGGGGGAAGTGGGAAGTTGGGGTCAGACCTTCGGGCTTCGGCGATGAGGATTCTCGTTCCGCGGAACGAGCCTTGGACCGCACGGCTTGGATAAGGATCCGTCGAATCCTATTTAAACGATGGTGGTAGGGGTGGGCAGCTGCGGTCGTCGATCTATGCGCGAACGATCGCCAGCGTCTGGTCGAGGATAGACAGCGCAATTGGGTCCTGGCCGAATTCTTGATCTGCGCGTTTTATCAGACCAGAAATATGACCCTCACTGCGTAGCCGCAAGCCGGCCGCAATGCTCTTGAGCGTTAGCCAGCCTTCGTACCATCCAACCCATGCCGCGATTCTTCGAAGGATGCCGCCGTGCGTATGCCGGATCGCGCTCTCGGGCTCCCGCGCAGCCTTTGCGACTGCAGAAATGACAGCATGCATCTTAGGTCTCCCGACGGAGCGCTGGAGCTTTGGGTAATCGGTGGAGCGAGGTTTGGACTCGGCGATTTTTCGCATTTTCTTCACCCACTCTTCGCCGCCGAGAAAAATCCCGTGCTTGAGACAATCCCATAGCCGGTCGGGTGAGCCGATCCGCTGTTCAACGAAATCGCAGTAGTACTTTGCCGCGATTTCTGGAATCGGCGCGAATGCTTCGAGGGCACTCTTCACGTCCAACCCCTCGCATGGTGCGTCAAGACCAACTGTCGCACGATAGCTAGACCACTGGTAGTGTTCGGGGCGCGCGACCATGCCGGCACGCACCGGATTCAAGACGACATATCGCAGGACCTCGAGAAAGTAGTTTTCCTTGTCAACGAGACAAGCCTTGAATCGGCCCTGATACAGATGGCCTGAACGTTCGTGCCGGCGATTGAACCAGCCGACGTACTTCGTGTTCAGCCAATGCATGCCGCGAGAAAGACTTGCCTTCGGCGTCTGGACGACCAGGTGGAAATGGTTCGTCATCAGCACGTACGCTGTCACGCTCCATCCGAACCGATGAACCGCCTGGCCGAGAAATTTGAGGAAGGTGACTCTGTCTTCATCGTCATAGAAGATCGGTCGTTTCTCGTTGCCGCGACACGTGACGTGGTGCATTGCTCCGTCGAAGTCAGTTCGAAGTGATCTAGCCATGCCCGAAAGCTTCCCTCGGGTTCTTTGAAGGGCCGAGGAATCTGCGCCGGGGAGAGAAAATGGAGTGGAAAACTCCTCGGAATGGAAAGTCTGACTACCGGGCGTGGATTGAGAAGGCCAAGACAAGAACAAACTAGACAAGAGCAAGTGAACGAAGGTGTGACCCCGGCCTCCGGCCTCCGACCCCGGCTTCCCGGCTTCCCAGAACAAGTGAACGAAGGTGTGACCCCGGCCCTGACCCCGGCCCTGCCCCCGCCCTCGAAGGTGTGACCCCGGCCCTGACCCCGGCCCTCGAAGGTGTGACCCCCCGGCCCTATAATTGATGGAAAGCATTCAGCGAGGTCCGTCAATGCGCGTATCACGAATGTCCTTCCTTGGGACCGCTGTCGCCGTTGTTTTCTCGCTTACCGCGGCCGCGTTTCCACTGCGCGATAGCGTCATTGTCGATGCTCAACGCGGAGTCGCCTATGCCGGCAAACCCGGCGGCGGGATTCAGGCGCTCGATCTCGTAAGCGGCCGCCTGATGTGGTCTTCCGCCGACGCGGCGATGCCGCTCGCGACGAACGGAAGGCTGATTCTCGCGCGCGGTGAGGATGCGATTCCTTCGCCTCGCCTCCTCTTGGTCGTCCTCGATGCCGATGGCAAGACGGTCCGCCAGACCCCAGTGCCGCTGCCGGAACCCGTGCGCGGTCTGGTCAGCGATGATCCCGTACGGCAGTTCCGCGTGAGCGCAACCGCGGAAGCAGATGCCTTCATCGTGTCGTGGACCTTCCATTCACGGCGCGGCGAGCCAGAGCCACTGAACCTTTCCGGCGCGTTTCGTTTCGAGCCGAACAGCGGACGCACAATCACATTGCCGGCGCCCGCGTTGCCGTCTCAGGCAGCACCGTGGCGCGTTGGGAACGTCATCGCATCGACGAGCGGTGGTCACGGCGAAGCGCTGACGCTGAAACGTTGGGACGCGACGATGCAACGAGCGCTGCCCGATGTCGCGCTCTCACGGAAGAGCATCGCCGAGCTCCGTTCTTCCGATGGTGCGCATCTCGTCGTCAGCGAGCGCGCGGGTGCCGGCGGTGCCGACGATCCCGAGTATCGCTGGTCGATCTTTTCACTGGAGACGGGTGCGAAGCTCGGCGAGATCCGTCGCGATGTATCAGCCTCGCCGTTCTTCGTGCACGGTGACTCGGTGATCTATTCGGCGCAACCCCACGGCTTTCTCCGTGGCGGCGAATGGGTGAATGAAAATCTGAAGATCGAATCCGTACGGCTCTCGAATGGAGCGCCGCAATGGGACCTGGAAGTACGTGATGTCGAATATCACGGCCCGATTCCAAGTGAAGAGCCGCCCGCACGGGATGAGCCGGTCAAGCCGCGGCGATTCGGAAAATCGGCGAACACGTCGCGCGCGATTGCGCCCAATTCACTCGGTGTGGTTGGCGGCACGTGGGTTTCCGAGGGACCTGGACCGATCACGGGGGGACAAAGCGAGGGAATCACGAACACGCCGGTCGTCGGAGCGATCGAAGCGATCGTCGCGCATCCGAGCAATGCCGACGTTGCATGGATCGGTGCGGTGAACGGCGGTGTGTGGAAGACCACGAACGCAACGAACGCGGCGCCCACCTGGACCGCGCAGACGGACGGCATCAGCTCGCTGTCGGTAGGCGCATTGGCGTTGGATCCGACGGATGCAACATCCAATACGCTCGTGATGGGCAACGGACTATTCAGCAGTTTTTCGCGAGTCGGCGGACCAAGAAGCGGATTGTGGAGAACGACGAACGGCGGCACGAATTGGACGGGACTCTCCGCAACGATGAGCGGGAAGAATGTGTCTGGTCTTGCACCGCGAGGAGCGACGATCGTGGCGTCAGTCGACGTCGCCGACTCGTTCGTCTGCTCGAACATCGGCATTCTCCGCAGCATTGATACCGGTGGCTCGTTCACGCGCATCGCGGATGGCGCGACCGGGCTGCCCGGAGGCAGCGCGCTCGATCTCGCCAGCGATCCGACGAACAACGCGGTCCTCTATACCGCGATCAAGTTCGCGAACTGCACGACCGGCGGCGTGAACGGCATCTACAAATCGGCCGACACGGGAGCCACGTGGGCTCGCGTCAGCAACGCCGCGATGGAAACGCTGATGTCGAACAACAGCACGCTCAGCAACGTTCGAATTGCCGTCGGTGCCTCGGGGCAGGTGTTCGTCGGAATCATCGTCAGCGGAACGCTCACCGGTCTTTTTCGCTCTCCGGACGCATCGACATGGACGCAGCTCGATACGCCGGCGACGAACGAGAACGGGTCTAACTATGGATTGCAGCCGGAAGCGGATGGCGGGCAAGGCTCGATTCACTTCTCCATCGTGGCTGATCCTACGGACTCCAACATCGTGTATGTAGGCGGCGACCGCCAGCCTGGCCCAGGTGACGGCGCTGCAACGTTCCCCAATTCCGTCGGAGCGAACACCTACTCCGGGCGTCTTTTCCGGGTGAACGCATCGCTGGGTGCGGGAACACAGGCCACGCCGTTGACGCACTGTCAGACAGCGCTCAGCGGGTGTAATGGCTCGACGAGCACTTCGAGCAATAGTGCGCCGCACGCGGATTCGCGCCGTTTGGTCTTCGATGCGAACGGCAACATTCTCGAGAGCGACGACGGCGGGATCTATCGCCGCACACTTCCACGCGGTACCGGCGATTGGGCCAGCGTCAACGGGACCTTGCGCATCACGGAAAATCACGACATCGCATGGGACACGGTTTCCAACATGTGCCTGAGCGGCAATCAGGACAACGGAACATCCGAGCAGCGCAGCGTGGACGCAGTTTCATGGTCCTCGATTCTCAGTGGCGATGGCGGCGATGTTGCGATCGATGACATCAGCTCCGCATCGCAATCGACGCGTTTCGCGAGCGCGCAATACCTCGGCAGTTTCCGCCGCCGCGTCGTCAACTCGACGGGCGCGACGACGTCGGCAGTTGCTCCCGCGCTCAGCGTTACTGGCGGAGGCCCGGCGGTCGTAGGCCAATTCAGAACACCGCTCGAAATCAACGTCATCACGCCCACGCGAATGCTGTTCGCTGCCAACAATGATCTCTACGAGTCGCTCGACCGAGGCGACACGATCACGGCGCTGGCGTTCAATCTCGCGGCAACGCAGATCGTCTACGGCGGCAAGTCGGGTGGCGTCGACAACGCCCCGCTGATCTACGCCATCAGTGGAACGAACGTCTACGTGCGAACGAGTGGAAGTGGTGCGCCGGTCCTGACCACGACCGCACCTGGAGCCAGCACTCTGCGGGACATCACCGTCGATCCTTCTGATTGGCAGAAGGCGTACGTCATCAACAGCGGCGGGCAGGTGTTCGCGACGTCGAACAATGGCGGAACGTGGACCGACATCACCGGCAATCTCGCGAGCGGAACGACGGATTTGCGAAGCATCGCGTTTGTGCCGGGCAGCCCCAGTGCGGTTGTCGCCGGCGGCGTCAACGGCGTGTTTCGAATGGCGACGACTGCGTCAGGCGTTTGGCAGCAGCTTGGATCCGGGTTGAGCAATGCGCCTGTCTTCGATCTCGATTACGACTCAGCAGATGATGCGCTGATCGCGGGCACGATGGGACGCGGGGCGTGGAAACTGACCGGAGTGTCGACGTTGACGGCGCCGCCGTCGATCTCGATTGGCGATGTAACGGTGACCGAGGGGAATGCCGGAACGGTGAACGCGAACTTCCCCGTGACACTGTCCGCTTCCAGTGGCGCCACGGTCACTGTCGATTACTCGACGGCCGATGGGACGGCGACGCAGGGCTCGGGCACGTTCTCGAACACCGGCTCGATCAGTATTCCGTCTGTGGGCAACGCGACACCCTATCCGTCGAACATCACGGCGTCGGGATTGACCGGGACGATTACGAGTGTCACGGCAACGTTGACTGGAGTCACGCATACGTATATCGGCGATGTTGATGTGCTGCTGGTAGGCCCGGGCGGGCAGAGTGTGATTCTGATGTCCGACATTGCCGACACCTTCGGTGCGAGCGCGCTCAATTTCACCTTCAGTGATAACGCCGCGTCCTCGCTCAGCACATCCGCGCCGGTTTCAGGAACCTATAAGCCGACGAATCTGACCGACACGTTCGGCACCGACACCTGGAGTTCGCCCGCACCACCAAGCGGCTACGGATCGACGATGTCGGTGTTCAACGGCACCGCACCCAACGGCACATGGTCGCTGTATGTCGTCGATGATTTCGCTCCCGACTCGGGAACGATCGCTGGCGGCTGGAGCATCACGATCACGACGACAGGCGGGGACTATCAGGGCACCTCAGGCACCGTGACGTTCACTCCCGGCAATACGACCGGGACCATCACGGTGCTGGTGAATGGTGATACGTCTGTCGAATCGAACGAGACGTTCTTCGTGAATCTCGCTAACGCAAGCAATGCGACGATCAGCGACTCGCAGGGACAGGGAACGATCACGGATGATGATGGACTGGCGGCGCCAACGAACGTCGTGGCGACTGGATCTGGGGCGACGTCGGTCGATGTCACATGGACAGCGGCCGCCGGTGCGACGGCGTACCACGTCTATCGCAGCGCAAATCACGTGAGCTACACGCTCGTCGGGTCGCCACTGAGTAGCGATCCGCAGCCATTCACCGACTCAGGCGCGAGCGCGAACACGGCATATCTGTACAAGGTGCGATCGTTCAACGGCAGTGAAAGCGCTGACAGCAACGTCGATCTGGCGACGACGGTCGTGTACACGGACCCGACGCTTACTGCCCAGTTAACGAAGGTCAAGCTCGCGCACTTCACGCAGTTGCTCACCGCTGTGAACGCGGTGCGCACGTTGGGAGGAGCATCATTCCCGGTGATCGGGTTTACGGCACCGACGCCAGCGACGAATGTCACCGTGCGTGCTCAGCACCTGCTCGACTTGCGCACCGCGCTGCCAGGTACGTTGTGGACGGCGCTCGGCTTGGGCACGCCGTCGTTTGCGGAAACGATCACCGCGCAGTCGACGAAGATCAAGGCGTCGCACATCACGGAGTTGCGCAACGCAGTGAAGTGAGCTGCTCTAATCGATGGCTTCCACCTTGCCCTCGAAGATGTGCACTGCGCATCGCGAGTCGCGATACACCCAGGTCACTGCGCCTGTTCCACGGATCTCTTCGTCGGGCTTCTTCTCATCCGGCTGGCCGATTTTCGTCGCGACTGCATCTGCCGTCATTCCGGGCTCGATCGTCGAGCACGATCCATGCGTCACGGATGACGTTGCGATTGCCGCGGCTTGCGTTGCGCTCGTGTGCGCCATCATCGGCGAGCCAAACACGATCAGCCATCCGAGTGCGAGCACCGCGCTGCTGATGAGCAGCCGCTTCTCCGCCGGCCTGATCGTCGCGCCCTTCGGAATCGGGCTGCGCGACCCAGCGCTCATCAGCGAAAAGAGAAGCCACTGCGCAATGATTACCATCGCCAGAATCTGCATCGGCATCAGCATCAGTGTCTTCCTCTCGTCCACTGCAGATTGATGTCGGCATCGTGGTCGTATCGGACAGGAATGCTGTCCTCGAACACCTTGCCGCTCGTCCGTCCCCACGCGCGAAAGTCGGTGTCGAACTGCGCGACGCTTCCGCCAGTCAACTGCTGGATCGCCTCTTCTGTCGTCGCGCCGTTCCGGAATGACTCCATCATCCTGGCGACGCCCGCCTTGCCATACTTCGCTTCGATGTAACGGATGATCGTTTGCGCCTCGACATAGGCTTCGCTGATCATCCCCGGATCGGGAGCGCCGCGCAGCACGGGATCGAGGAGAGTGACCGCGAGCAGCCGGTCGTCCGTATACATGTTGAACGCATTCGGCGAGTGGTCTTTCATCTCGATCCGTTGTGCGAGCCCTTCCTGGAACCAGTGCGGCGCCTGATCCTTCGTCTTCTGCGCGATCATCGCGTGGCTCAGCTCATGACTGAGAATCGCGACGACTTCGGGCTCGAACGACTCGACGCCGGCGAACGGCAGCGTGATTTTTCCGTTGTAGAAACCGACGATGAAGTCGCTGCCTGTGTAGATATCGCGGAAATCCTGCCACCAGACGATGTTCACCACGGTCTGCTTGAATTCCGGCACCGCAATCCACGATTGCAGCCGCGCCAGCTCGTTCTCCAGAATCTTTCCGAGGCTTTCCGCCATCGGGCCGTTGATCTCTTCCGGCACGCGCAGTTGGAAATGTTGCGTCGTGACCGTCGAGTACGCCGTCGCGAGCCGCTTGTTCATTTGAATCTGACGGACGCGATCGTCGACGATCGTGCTCGAATGCATCGACTGTGCTTTGTCGAGAAGTTTGATCGCGATGTCGTATTCATCGAGGGCCGCGAGACTCTCGCCGAGCTCCATGACTGCTTGCGCGTCGTTGTGACGCTGCAGCACTTTCGATGCGGCCAGCGCCTGCAGCATGTGAATCGCGTCGAGCGTTCGGTCGCTGTGCTCGAGCGCCTGCGCACGCAGGAAGAAAAGCTCCGGCGGAACGTGGTCGGATGACGGCGCCATGTTGTCCGTGAGCTTGAGCAGATCGGACCAGCGATTCCGTTTGGCAAGCGCGTTCGCCGCGCGCACGATGCGTTCGCGCGACACGGGCTGCGCAAACGCGCCGTCGCTCGCGACCGCGAGCAACTGCGGCAGATCGCGCACCGCGTGATCATCACGATCGCGCTGCCACTGGCCCGCGTCCGCGACGCGCGTTCCCGCCGGCGCGATCACGGCGCCGCCAGGCACGCCGAGCTCCTGTCCGCCGATCTGCACGTGGAGAAACTCGCCGGAGACCCAGGCATCCGCTCCGGATGGCAACGCGATCGCTCGCGCCGACACGTCCGGCGACGTGAACGTCGCCTCGTTCGCCGCGCTCAGTCCAATGACATTGACCGTCGACTCGCGCCGGAGCACGGACCAGAGCACGCCGGCCTCGACCAGTTGCGCTCGCTCGTTCGGCCTCATCGCCCACGCTTTCTTCAACAGCGCCTCGGCATCATCGTCTTTGTTTTTTTGCGCCGCCAGCAGCGAGAGGATGTAAAGCGCGTCAGGTTTGCGCGAGCCGATCTTGTCGAGACGCCGCAGGTACGCCGCCGCGCGATCTTCGTAGCCGAGCGCGAGGAGTGCTTGCGCGGTCTCGAGCCAGAGGCCGTCGCGTCCTGGTCCGAGATTCACCGCATGCTCATAGCCGACGACTGATCGCGCCTCGTCGCCCTTGGTGAGCGCCAGACGGCCTTTGAGAATTTCCGCCAGCGGATACTCGCTCGGTGACGGAAACTTGCGGAGCGCACCGCCAACTTTTTCAAGGCGGTTCTGCTGCAGATCCCACTGCGCCTTCCAGAGATCCGCGACGCGGCCCGTCTCACCTTCTTTGTTCGCGCGGCTCCACAAGCCGTCCGCGTCGCCTGTCCCGCTGGCGATGGCGCGTCGCAGCGCAAGGAGCGATCGCAGCTCGAGCTCACCATCGGTGCTAACGACTTGCTTCTTTGATGCAGCGAACTGTTGGAGTGAAAAGCGTGGATCGTGGTAGATGGCGAGGCCGGCGCCAACCGCGAGGACTCCGAAGCCCGCTGCGATCATCGAGCGCGAAAGACTCGCGTTCGCGCGGCGCAACGTTGCAGCCGTCGCCGTGAGCAGCGCAGCGAGGATGCCGGCCGCGAGAAGCAGGCCGGGCAGCGCATTGGTGAGCGGGGACGCTGTCTTCAGTCCGGGCTCAGTCTCGGGGAGCGGCGGAAAAAGCGGAGCGTTGCGCGATTTCTGCGCAAGGATCCGAATGTTCTCGATATGGTACGCATCGCCATCCTTCTTCATCTCGAAGACGACGCTGTCATCGACGCCTGACGGATACTCGACAGCGAAGGCGGCGGCGCGGCCCGCAAGGGCAGGGACGATCGTCTGCAGTTCCCACGAGCTGCCGGAGGGAGGTCCGAGGCGCGCCTCGATCTCTTCGAGCAACTGCGCCGAGGGAAGTTTCTTCAGCGGAGATGACGCGGCAAGCTGGCCGGCGACTGCTTGTGGACCCTGCGCGAGGTAACTGGCGATGATGCTCGTTGCCGCACGCTCCGCGTCGGAGAGCGGCCGGACGTCGCCGTGCGCGCTGAAAGCCAGCAGAGCACTCAGCGCAACGGCGGCGCGAAAGAGTCGGGGCATCGGGAGATCTCCTGATTGTTCCGCGTGGGAAGGCTTGAATGATAACTCACGGGCTGAGTTCTGAGTTCTGAGTGGGTTTGAGGACCAAGCACTCAGAACTCAGAACTCAGAACTCAGTACTAGTAGTGTACTATTGCATTAGTACACCAATGTTCGACATCAACCCAACCGACGGCTCACCGATCTGGCGTCAGATCGAAGAAGGAATGCGCCGGATGATCACTCTCGGCGCGCTGCGTCCCGGGGATCTCGTCCCATCCGTGCGGGAGCTCGCGCAACAGTTGCGCGTGAATCCCAATACCGTTGCGCGCGCGTATCAGCGTCTGACCGAGCATGGCGTGTTCGCCGTGCGGAGGGGCGAGGGGACGTTCGTCGCCGATCAGCCATCGATGCTCAAGCGGTCTGAGCGAAACGAGGTGCTGCGGGATGCGTCGAACCGTTACGCGAGTGCCGCGATCTCGATCGGTGTATCGCTCGATGACGCGGTGGGTGAACTGAGCAGAAGCTTCGAGAAGCTCGTGCGCGAACACAGGAGGAAGTCATGAGCCAGGCGGAGATGCCCGCTCTGCGTGTTGACGAAGTGAGCGTCCGTTATGGGCGGCGCGAGGCAGTCGATCGCGTTTCGCTCGTCGTGCCGCGCGGGTCGGTCTATGCGCTGCTCGGCCGCAATGGCGCTGGCAAATCGTCATTGGTGCGCTGCGCACTCGGCCAGCAACGCGCTTCGTCCGGCCGCATCGAGATCCTCGGCATGGATGTTTGGCGTCATCGCATGCAGCTGATGGAGCGCGTGGGTGTGGTTGCGGAGGAGGCTGACGCGCCGCCGGAGATGCGCGTCGGGAAGCTCGCTGATTTCTGTGGGCGTCTTTATTCGCGGTGGAATCGTGCGGCCTTCGACGAGCGGCTGATTCGTCTCGGAATCTCGCAGCAGCCTCGCTTCGGCGATCTGTCGAAAGGGCAGAAGAAGCAGGTCTCGCTCGCTCTCGCACTCGCGGCGTCGCCCGACATCCTCGTGCTCGATGATCCAACCCTCGGTCTCGATGTCGTTGCGCGTAAGACGCTCTTCGAGGAAGTGATCGCCGATCTCGCGGATCGCGGGACGACGGTGTTTCTGACGACGCACGATCTCGCGGGCATCGAGTCGATTGCCGATCGCGTCGGCATGATGAGTGACGGGCGGCTCGTGCTCGACGAAGAGCTCGAAGCGCTGAAGGCGCGCTTCCGCCGCATTCGATTTGCGAGCCGCCCCATGGCGCTCGAGTCGCGTTTTCGCACCGCGATGGTTCGCGCATGGGGCGGCGGCGGGACGGAGGCCATCGTCACCAACTACGACGATTCGCACGCGGAGCTCGCGGAGAGCGCGGAGGTCGTGCCGATGTCGCTCGAGGAAATCTTCATCGCGGTGTCGTTGGAAGGAGCGCAGCCATGAATCACGCACTCGTCATCGCGCGGCGCGATCTTGCGGAGCGGCTGCCGGTATTCGGCGCAGCGGCGGCCATCGCGACACTGCCCTTCTTGTTTACGCTCCTTCCCCGCATTTCGTCGTTCGGTACAAAGGACGTCATGACGACGAGTGGAGCCATGCTGAGCGGCGGTTTCGCGATGATTCTGTCGTTCGCGCTCGGTGTGACGATGGTCGGGCGTGATCTCTCGGAGAAGAGAATGTCGTTCTACTTCTCGAAACCGCTGCCGGTGTCGTCGATCTGGTTCGGGAAGCTGATTGCCGCGGTGATCACGATCGCGTTGTGTTTTGGAATCACGTTCCTGCCTGCCTGGCTCGCCAGCCGGGGAACATGGTTTCAGGATGCATGGCCGAGTCTCTTGCCGCTGTGCCTCGCGTTGTTGCTCGGCGGCCACGCGCTGAGCACGATGTTTCGCTCGAAATCTCCGCTGATCGTGGTTGATCTCGTTCTTGTGGTTACTTCGGTCTATGTCTTCGGCTTGATGATGCGCGCGTTGCATCAAGGCTTCGCGTTCGAGCTTCTTGGGTGGTTTCGCGATGCGTTGACGGCCGTGTCGCTCGTCATCCTGATCGGGTGCGGGCTGTGGCAATTGCAGAGAGGCCGCGCCGATCGCCTCCAGAATCACGTCGAGCTCTCGCGATCGCTCTGGGTCGCTGTTGCGATCATGCTTGCCATTGCGGGGGCTTTCGTTGGATGGGTCGTGACTCCGGCGCCGGCGGATCTTCGCGAGCCGAGAGTGTTCCAGGCCACCCGCGGAAGCTGGGCAATGATTACCGGAGAGGCGCGACATCGAGGCGACTATCGCGCGTGGTTTCTTTACGACGTTGCTACAGGGAAAAGCATTCGGCTGAGACGAACGACTCTTTTCCGTGATCTCTGGTTCTCACGTGATGGCAAGACCTTTGGCTACTTCCAGTCCGAGGCGCCCGACGCTCCTTTCGAGCTGGTGCTGATGCCGCTCGGAAATGGCTCGAAGCCCATCGAGACGGGACTGACGTTCCGCAACGGTGGCCGCTATGCGTTTGACGACAGTAACGCGCGCCTCGTCTTTTTCGACGGCGGCCAGATTGCGTCTGTCTATGACGTCCCATCGCGGAAATCGATTGTGACGGTGAGGATGCCGGAGCAGGGAACCATGCGTGCGTTCTTCTTGAACCCGGATCTCGTACGCATCTACGTCGAGAGCAATCCCGTTTCGTCCGACGAGTTTGGAGAAAGATCGCTGACCGCCTATGAGCTCGATGTGCGCACCAGAACGCTGAGAAGGCTCGCCGTATACAAGACCACTGCGCGACGCATGAGCATTGCGGTCTCTCCGGACGGGTCGCGGCTGCTGCTGGCGAAACGAGAAAATGAAAACCACGCTTATCTGATGGACTCGCGCACACTCGAGCGCACGGGTGAGATTCCGTCGACCGGTTTCGCGAGAATGACCTTTCTTGCTGATGGAAGTGTCGGTGCTCTCTCCGTGATCGAACCGGCGAATGAGATCGTGCTGGACATCTATGGTCCGGATGCGGTTCCTCGTCGTCGGATCGCCGTTGGTCACGCAAGGCGAGCATGGGTCTCGGACGAACTCGCGGGCGGCCGGCTGATTGTGAAGGGCGCCGATCACAATGAAGGACTGTTCACCGCTTGGGTTGTCGACTACATGAGCGGCCGCGTCACACGGACATTGAATGGACTCCAGGATGCCGGCGGCTTCTCGAATGACTGGTTTGCAGTCGATCCTCGCCATAACGTCGCGGACGCATCGCACTCCGTGATCACTTCCACGAAGGATGGTCTCCTTGCGTGGCTGCCGTTGACCGGAGCCACGAAGGACCTCGTCTGGTATTAGAACTGCTGCAGCACGCGCAAATCGTTCTCGAACAGCGTTCTGATGTTCGGGATGTCGAACTTCAGCATCGCGACGCGATCGAGTCCCATTCCGAATGCGAAGCCGCTCCACGCTTCGGGATCGATCCCAACGTTGCGCAGCACCTGCGGGTGGATCATGCCGCAGCCGAGGATCTCCATCCAGCCGGTCTGGGAACAGGTGCCGCAGCCGGCGCCTTTGCAGAAGACGCAGGACATGTCGACTTCGGCCGACGGCTCCGTGAACGGGAAGAAGCTGGGGCGCATGCGCATCTTCGACTCCGCGCCGAAGAGGCGGTGCACGACGTGCTCGAGCGTTGCACGCAGATGCCCGATGTGGATGCCCTTGTCGACGATGAAGCCTTCGGCCTGATGGAACATCGGTGACCGGCGCATCGTGATCTCGTCGCGGCGGAACACGCGGCCCGCGGAGAGCACTTTGACCGGCGGCTTCCAACGCTCCATCGCGCGGATCTGCGCGTTCGACGTGTGCGTGCGCAGCAGCCGATTCACGTCGACGAAGAACGTGTCCTGCGTGTCGCGCGCCGGATGATCGGGCGTGAAGTTGAGCGCTTCGAAGTTGTACCAGTCGCTCTCGATCTCGGGGCCGGGATCGATCGTGTAGCTCATCTCGCGGAAGATCTGTTCGACTTCGCGGCGGACGATCGTCACGGGATGCAGATGGCCGAGGCGAGGGGCGCGCGCGGGGAGTGTGACGTCGATGAGTTGACGCGCTTCTTTTTTGCGTGCTTCTTCTGCAGCGATGCGCTCGCTTTTCTCTTTGAGCTCCGACTCGAGACGATCGCGCAGCTTGTTCAGTGCATCGCCGGCTTCTTTCTTCTGCTCCTTCGGCACTTCCTTCAGGCGCGAGAAGAAGGCGGGGATGAGGCCGCCCTTCCTCCCGAAGTAGTGGATGCGAAGGTCATCGAGCGCATGTGAATCGTTCGCGCTCGCGAGCGCGGCGTCGAAGTCGGAAGAGGCTTTGATGATGTCGTCGAGCATTGAAGTTCATCCCGACCGAGCGAAGCGAGCGGAGGGATCAACGACGGCGGCGGCAGGACCACGTTTCCGCGGTGCCGTCATTGATGCCTCGACTTCGCTCGGCATAAAAGAAAAAACGCGGGCCATTCTAGCCCGCGTTTCATAGTTTCGATGAGTGCGAACTTACGCGTTCGCCTGCTTGGACGGCTTCTTGGCGGTCTGTTTGTCGAGCGCGGCGCGGAGTTGCTTCTTGTTCAGCGCAGAGCGCGAGCTCTCGACGATGCTCGTGAAGGCAGCGGCGTCACGCACGGCGATGTCGGCCAGAACCTTGCGGTCGAGCGTGTTGCCGGCCAGCTTGAGACCAGCCATGAGCTGCGAGTACGAAATGCCATTCATGCGGGCGGCGGCGTTGATGCGAGTGATCCAGAGTTTGCGGAACTCGCCTTTGCGGTCTTTACGGCCGGTGAAGGCGGCATTGAGCGCCTTCAGAACCTGCTCGCGCGCGATTCTGTGACCGCGCGACTTCATCCCGTAATAGCCCTTGGCGAGCTTCAGGATTTTTGAGCGGCGGTTCTTTCTTTTTGGACCTCGTTTGACTCTCGGCATCGTATCTCCTCGTTTCGCTTGTTAAGAGCGGCCGGGCCAGGAGTGGTGAATTGCCTCGGCGCGCTCGGGGTTTTGCGTGTACGACAAGGCGCCTCGCCTGTCGTTTCGAGGGACAGGCGAGGGCGCCTGTCCTGCACGCGTTAGTAAGGAAGCATGCGCTTCACGGTCTTTTCGTTCGCCTTCGACACCTCGGTCTCACCAGCGAGCGCGGCCTTACGGCCAGGCGACTTCTTGGTGAGGATGTGCGAATGGAACGCATGGCTCCGCTGCAGCTTCCCGGTTCCCGTCTTCTTGAACCGCTTTGCGGCTCCACGGTGCGTCTTCATTTTCGGCATAGCTTTTCCTCTTCTGTGCCTAAGCCGGGGTCGAAACCCGGTTCTCGTCTTATTTAATCCCGACCGAGCGTAGCGAGTGAAGGGATCAACGGAGACACCGTGCGCGGCGCCGTCGTTGGCCCCTCCACTCGCTGCGCTCGGTCGGGGCGGTGAAACTAGTGCCCCGCGGCTTTTACCGGCGCGATCACCATCGTCATCCGGTTGCCCTGAACATCCGGGTTCGGATTCTCGGCGGCGCCATACTCCTTGATCTCGGTCAGCAGCCGGTCGAGGACTGCGCGGCCGAGCTCCATGTGCGTCATTTCGCGACCGCGGAAGCGGATCGCGGCTTTTACTTTGTCTCCGTGCTGGAGGAAGCGAATGATGTTGTTCTTCTTGAAGTCGAAGTCGTGCTCGTCGATGCGGGGGCGGAACTGCACCTCCTTGACGACGATGACCTTCTGCTTCTTCTTCGCTTCGCTCGACTTCTTCTTCTGCTGGAAGACGTATTTCCCGTAATCCATGATCTTGCAGACGGGCGGATTCGCGGTTGGCGAGATCTCGACGAGGTCGAGTACCTTCTCGCGCGCCATCTCCTGCGCCTGCTGCAGGGGGACGATGCCGACCTGCTTTCCCTCAGCATCAATGAGGCGAACCTCAGGGATGCCTCGGATCATGTCGTTGATTCTGGATTCTGGTTCTGCGGGCTTACGGTCGAATCTCGAATTGCGGCGTGGCGGGAAAATACGTGCTTCCTCCTTTAGTTAAAACGCAAAATCTACGGGCAAAGACCTATGAAGTCAACGTCCGGGAGTCGGTCAACCCTCTGACGTAGTTGATGAATTCCTCGATCGGCATGGTGATCTGCTCGCCATTGCGCTTGCGAACAGCCACCGAACCGCTCTGTGCTTCCTTCTCTCCAACGACCAGCATGAAGGGGATTTTCTTCAGCTGCGCGTTGCGGATCTTGGCCCCCAGCTTTTCGTTGCTGTGGTCGGCTTCGACGCGCATCTTCGCGCTCCTGAGCTTTCTCGCGACCTCGTCGCCGTACTCGGTGAACTTCTCGGAGAGCGGCAGGACGCTGGCCTGTACGGGCGCCAGCCAGACGGGGAACGCGCCGGCGAAGTGCTCGATGATGATGCCGATGAAGCGCTCGAGCGAGCCGAGGATCGCGCGATGGATCATCACCGGCCGGTGGTCAGCGTTGTCGGCGCCGATGTACTCGAGCTTGAAGCGCTCAGGCAGCGCGTAATCGAGCTGAATGGTGCCGAGCTGCCATGGCCGGCCGATCGCATCGGTGACCTGGAACTCGAGCTTCGGTCCGTAGAACGCACCTTCACCGGGGTTGATGTGAAACGCGAGGTTGTTCTTCTTCAGTGCGGCTTCGAGCGCACCTTCGGCTGCGTCCCACATCGCGTCGGTCCCGAGCCGCTTTTCGGGGCGGGTAGAGTGCGCGATGCGGACTTCCTGGAAGCCGAAGGTGTCGTAGATCTCCTTGATCAAACGAAGCTCGCGATCGATTTCGTCTTCGATCTGCTCGGGAGTGACGAAGAGATGCGCGTCATCCTGCGCGAATGCGCGAACGCGTGCGAGACCATGAGTCACGCCGGAACGCTCGTAGCGATGGAGGCGCGCGAAGTCGGCGAGACGGATCGGCAGATCGCGATACGAGCGTCGCTCCATCGCATAGATCTGGGTGTGGCCCGGACAGTTCATCGGCTTGAGCCCGTATTCGCGCTCGTCGGTTTCGAACATGTACATGTTCTCGCGATAGTTGTCGTAGTGGCCGGAGATCTTGAAGAGCTCCACGTCCCACACGAGCGGCGAGACGACTTCGCTGTAGCCATCGCGCTCGTAATACTCGCGCACGAAGTCGATGAGCTTGTTGTAGATGACCGCGCCCTTCGGGAGGAAGTTCGGCATGGCCGGCGCGAACTGCGAGAAGTAGATGAGGTCGAGCTCTTTGCCGAGCTTGCGGTGATCGCGTGCCTTCGCTTCTTCGACGCGCTTGAGGTAGGCCTCGAGTTGTTCCTTGTCGGCCCATGCAGTGCCGTAGATGCGCTGCAGCATCGCGTTCTTCTCGTCGCCGCGCCAGTACGCGCCGGCGACGCTGAGAAGCTTGAAGGCGCCGAGACGGCCGGTGGAGGGGACGTGCGGGCCGCGGCAGAGATCGAACCACTCGCCCTGCCGATAGACGGAGAGCGGCTCGTCGCCGGGGATGCCCTGGATGATCTCGACTTTGTACTTCTCGCCGAGCTTGTCGAAAGTGGCGATCGCTTCTTCGCGTGACCACTCTTCGCGCTTCACCGGCAGATCGCGATTCGCGATCTCGGTCATCTTCTCCTCGATGCGGAGAAGGTCTTCATCGCTGAACGGGCGATCGGTTCCGAAGTCGTAGAAGAAACCGTTCTCGATGACCGGTCCGATCGTGACCTGAGTTCCGGGAAAGAGCTCCTGGACTGCCATCGCCATGAGATGGGCGGTCGAGTGGCGGATGGTGTCGATGCCTTCTTCCGATTTCGGAGTGATGATCTCGACCTTCGCGCCTTCCTTCACTTTGGTGTAGACGTCGACGACTTTGCCGTCGATCTTGCCGGCGATCGCGTCTTTCGCGAGACGTTTGCCGATCGAGGCAGCGACGTCGGCGATGGTTGCGTCCGCGGGTACTTCTTTCATCGAGCCATCAGGGAGTTGTACGTTCATGGAGACCTCAAATGAAAACAGGGCCGTGAAGGCCCTGTCTGTTTCTCTGTTCTGGATGGAAGCAGACGATCAGCGACAGGGCGGATGCATATCCGTCGTTCGAGTCAGCGTGGTCGTCGACGTTCGCGGCATAGGGCGAGTGAGTATAGCACCGCCTCAGCTGATGGGGTGGTCAAAGGATGTCGTACTATAGACATCCCGATATCCATCCAGAAGGAAGGTCCGAGCGATGTGGCGCTGCCTGCGGTCGAGCAGTCTGTACGTCTTCGCACTCGTTGCCCTGCAGTCTTCTCTCTCTGCACAGAGCATTCTTCCTTTCGCTGGTGGCTACAACGATGACAATCGGCCAGCGCTGGCGACGCCGATTTTCGATGTGAACGGGATTGCGGTCGATAGCAAAGGAAATGTCTATTACTCCGACTATTTGTCGTACCGCGTAAGGAAAATCGATGCCGTAACGGGCCGAATCGTAACCGTCGCGGGAACGGGACGATCGGGCACCACCGGTGATTCGGGGCCGGCGACTCTCGCGCAGTTAGGCGCGCCTGCGGGACTCACACTCGACAATGCGGGAGGGCTGGTGATCACCGACCTCGGAAGCTCGTCCATCCGAAGGCTCGACCTGCAGAGCGGCACCATCACGCGTCTGGCCGGACTCGGGAGAACGACGGGCGTCAATAAGGATTCAGGGCCACTTGCGACGTTCAGCCTCTCTGTGCCGACCAATACGGCACTGGATGCGCAGGGGAACCTTCTAATCAGCGACGGCTACAGCCAGCGCATTCGTAGTGTCGATCTGAAGCAGGGTTCAGTGACGACGATCGCTGGTAACGGGACGTCAGGATTTAGCGGAGACGGTGGCCCGGCGACGCAGGCTGCAATCTCGATTGCGAGTGGTCGAACCGTGGTGGGTATCGTCGCGGATGGTGACGGGAATGTCTTTTTCTCCGACTATGTGAACCATCGCATTCGGCGTGTTGATGCAAAGAGCGGCGTGATCACGACCATCATCGGCGGCGACACAGCAACGCCAGCGGGTGACGGTGGGCCCGCCTCCCAGGCGACCACGGGTCGAGTGGGCGGGATTCACCTTGACCATGCGGGCAACCTGCTGTTTCTCGACCTGACCTGCGGGTGTATTCGCAAGATCGACAAGTCAACGAACATCGTCAGCCGTCTTGTAAAGTTTGCATTGATCGACTTTGCGATTACGAACAACGACTCGATCGTCGCAGTGGAGAACCGGAATGAGGCTTTTCAAATTGATTTGACCGATCCTGCAAATCTGACGTCTACCTCCATCGGCGGATCGGTCTCGCCGGCGTCATTTGGTGATGCGGTACCGGCAACTCAGGGATTTCTGGCCGAGCCGAGTGACATCGTGGGCGATGGCAAAGGCAACGTCTACATCGCTGACTCTTATGGGGTGCCGTTTGGACGGATCGCCGTCGTCGATAAGAACAACGTGATGAGCACACTCGTCGCCGAACCGGCTGTGGGACTTGCGCTCGACGGCAGTGGTGCACTCTATTACTCGACGGGTGCCCGCGATTCTGTAAAGCGCTTCGACCTGGCTACCAAGAAGACAACGCTCGTCGCGGGAGGGTCGCGCGGTTTCTCGGGCGACGGAGGTCCCGCCACCGATGCGAAGTTCTATTTTCCCCAGGGCCTTGCCGTCGACGACGAGGGGAACTTGTACATCCGAGACACTTACAACTATCGGATTCGTAAAGTGAACACGAACGGCGTGATCACAACATTTGCTGGTACGGGCGCTGCGGAGAATACAGGTGACGGCGGACCGGCAACGGCAGCAGGCCTGAACCTCGTTGGCGCGTTCAACGGAAACATCGCGTTCGGGGCTGATGGCTCTCTTAATGTCCCCGTTCTATCCGGAGATGTCACCATGGTCATGATTCGCAGAATCGATCGCAACGGAACGATTTCGTCGTTGAAAATGAAACTGCCACCGGAAGCAGTGATGAACCCCGCGTGCATGGCTCTCGACGGACAAACGCGGGGCGTCGTCGCGGGACAAGGAATTGTCGCAGAGTTCGATCCTGCGAGTGGGACTATCGGGACCTACATAGGAACCGGCCATCAGGGGGCTGGATCGTCGGGAGACTTTGGCTTCGTCCGCAGTGCGGGCGTCGGGACCGTACCCGGGATGCGCTTCCTCGGACACGACCTTTACATCGCAGACATCGGAGATCACGCCGTTCGCGTCGTCCCCGCATGCGTCACAGTCGGTAAGCCGCAATTGACGGCACCTGCTGACGCATCCACCAGCGTTGCCACGTCCCCGCGTTTCGCCTGGAGCCGCGTTGCCGGCGCGTTTCATTACGACGTCTATCTCGACACCGTGAACCCGCCTCAGAAGATCGTTGGGACCGATGTCACTGCGACGGCGTTCAATCCATCGAACCTCACTCCATTGACGAAGTACTACTGGCAGGTCGTCGCGAAGGGTGATCCGTTCTGTACACCTCTCGCCAGCACCGCATCCGACGGGGCTTCGTTTACGACGCAAGGCAATTGCGTTCCTCCCGCTCCGGTCGTACCCATTGCATCTTCCCAGTAGAGGAAATGTAGCGTTTGATCCCGCTGGGGCGTACCTTGTTGTGACCACCAACAACTCGAGGAGGCCCGGATGATCTGCTCCATCATTCCTCCGCACATTCATCGTCACATTGCAGAATTCGGCGATGACGAGGAGCGACGCAATGCGCGACTCGCGCTCGAGATCGCTTCGCACATGCGGGGGCAGCGCGATGGAGTTGCGGGGATTCGGTCGCTCATCGACATCGCGCCGTCCGGCAAGCGTCGCGCGATCTACGACGCGAAGAACAAGCGGGCGCTCCCGGGCAAGCTCGTGCGGAGCGAAGGGGACAAATCGAGCGGCGATCCCGAGGTCGATGAGGCGTATGACGGCAGCGGGAAAACGTGGGATTTCTACAACAAGGTCTATCAGCGGAACTCGATCGATGGGCGCGGCATGCGCATCGATTCGTCTGTGCACTTTTCCGTCGACTATCAGAACGCCCAGTGGAATGGACGGCAGATGGTGTACGGCGACGGCGATGGTCGCATCTTTCAGCGATTCACGAAGGCGCTGGATGTGATCGGTCACGAGCTCACGCACGGCGTGACGCAGTACAGCGCGTCGCTCGAGTATCACGATCAACCAGGAGCGCTCAACGAGCACTTCTCGGATGTGTTCGGGATTCTCGTGAAGCAGTATTCGCTCAAGCAGAGCGCGAGCAAGTCGGACTGGATCATCGGGGCGGGACTCTTCGGGCGAAAAGTGCACGGCGCGGGCGTGCGATCGATGAAGGCTCCCGGCACTGCGTACGACGATCCCGTGCTCGGCAAGGATCCGCAGCCGGCGCATATGTCGGAGTACCGGAAGACGAACGAGGACTCCGGGGGCGTGCACATCAACTCCGGGATTCCGAACAACGCGTTCTATCGGCTGGCGACGTTGTTGGGCGGCAACGCGTGGACCGTCGCGGGAAAAATCTGGTACGTGACCTTGACGGAGAAGCTGCGACATGACGCGCAGTTCCAGACGTGCGCAGATATGACGTACACGGTCGCCGGCGAGTTGTACGGACGGGGAAGCGAGCCGCAACAGGGAGTTGCCGCGGCATGGAAAGGGGTAGGGATCGCCGTCACCGCGCGCGACGCCCGCATGCCGATCAAGCGCGCAGTCTTCGCGACCCCAACCGGCGCCGCCGAGATTCCCATCGACGGATTCTAGGGGTCAGACCTTCGGTCTGCGGTCACATTGCCGACGATAGGCGGAAGTTCAATATTTTCAATGAAATATCGAACACCGCCTCACCGCCGCGGAAGAAGGAAGGTGTGACCCCTATTTGACGGTGACGTGCGTCTCCTCTCCGTTGGCTCTCACCTCCGGGACGTACATGGCTTCGCCGAGGAGGGGGAGGGCGTGGAATGATCCGGGGGTTTCGGCGCGGAGTTCGTAGCGGATCGTCCAGATTCCCTGATCGAGGTGATTCGCGAACATCGCGATCTTCCGGTCTCTCAGTTCCTGGTACACCCACGCCGACATGTTGTCCTTCAACGCGTAGATGCTGCCGCTGTTGACGCTCGTTGCCTCGAAGCCTGCGGGCTTCAAGTCTTCGAACAATAGATAGTCATAGTCGTTCTTCGTCTCGATCGTGACGACGACTTCGACGCGATCGCCGCTCGCGATCGTCGCGCCATCTGCCATCGGCACTTTGTCGTAGACGACGCCCTTCAGCAGCGTCGGCTTCGGCACCAGGCGCAGATACTCGCGCTTGACGAACAGTTCGTGTCCCGCCGCGGTCACCGGTTCCTCGAGCGACACGAAGCGCCCTTCGACGGAGAAGTAGAGGGGCGCCTTGCCGCTCGTTCTGCGGATCGTGATCTCGTTCACATCGCGCACGAGCTCGCGATCGATCGTGAAGTGTCCCGCCTCCGACTTCTTGCCGATCACCTTGCCGTTCACCGACAACTCGTACGCCGCGTCGCCGGAAAGCTCGCCGCTCGCGCGCAAGTAATCGGTCAGTGCGAGCAACGCGATCGCGGTATCGCGCGTGTTGTTCCAGCGCGCACCGCGGCGATTCTTCACGAGCCAGTTCATCACCGGCTCGACGAGCTTGTTGTCGGGATCGATCTCAACCAGAGCCTGCAGCGAGAACGCCGTCGCTTCGACCGGCCCCTCGTACCAATGCCACCAGAACCGCTCCGCGCCCCAGTGCGCCGTCGCCATCGTTTCCGGCGCAGACGGTGTCCCTTCGTTGCCGACGAGGATCGAGCGATCGGGTGAGCGATCCATCTTCACCCCGTTCTCCAGATTGCGAACCAGCACCTCGGCGCGCTTCGCATCGCCGAAGTCGTGCGCCGCGAGCGCCAGCAATGCGCGCGAATAGGCGGAGAGTTGCTCGCGATGTTCCCACGCCCGATCGAACGACTTCGTTTCGAGCTCATTGATCTTCTGATGATCGGCGTGCTTCCACGCCGCGATTGCGTGCAGCATCCACGCCTCGCCGTTCGGGTCGTTCTCCGACATCACGAGCCGCGTGTCGAGCCACTGCACCGCGCGATCGACGGCCGATTGATTGACAGCGACCTCTCCCTCCTTCGCCACGGAGAAGCCCCAGACCACGTACGCCGTCATGAATGTCTGGCTCGCGTCGTCCTTCCACCATCCCCAACCGCCGTCGGAATGCTGGAAGTCGTAGAGACGCCGCACCGATTGATCGGTGACGTCGTTGAGCTTTCCGAGCCACGCCGGCCGCGGGAGATTCTGTTTCGCGAGAGTGCGCGCGACGATCGATGCCGGGAGGAAGCGGCTCATCGTCTGCTCCGTACAGCCATACGGATAGTTGATGAGGTACGGCAGCGCATCGAGCATCGCCGAGGCGAGACTGGGCGACACGTTGACGACCAGCGAGGTGTCGCGCCGCGCACTCGGCAGCGGCAGTTGGATGATCGCTTCGCTTCCGCGGATCTTGCCGGAGCGCGCGACGAGCTTGTCGATGCCGTGCTCATACACCGTGAACGACTTCTCCATCGCATCGCCTTCGGTCGCCGAGCGTCCGGTGACGCGCAGCTTCGCAGTCCCTACGCGATCCGCGGCGACGGTCCACTCCGCGCGTGCCTCGCCGTGTGGCGGAACTTCGAGCGACTTCGCTCCTTCGCTCGTTACGGTGACGCCGGTGGCCTCGAGCGAGGGTGCGACGGTCATCGCTTGATCGGTGTTGTTGTTCATGACCGCAGAGATGACTGCGCGATCGCCGGCGACGAAGAACCGCGGACCCTCGAGCCGCACGATCAGCGGCAGTTGGGTGTGCGTCTTCGATGACGCCATGCCGAAGCGCGAATCGGCGGTTGCGACACGTGCCGTCGCGCGCCACTCGGTCAACGCCTCCGGATAGTCGAACGCCGTCGTCGCTGTACCGTTCGCGTTGGTGATGATGTCGGGCTTCCAGAACGCGGTCGAACGGAAGTCGCTGCGCACGACGACTTCGAGCTGCTGTTTCTCCTGACCAACATCGGCGCGCGACTTCGCCTCGGCGGCGACAGGCATCGCTGCGACCTTTCCGCCCAATACCGCAGGCGCATTCGCGGTCACCGAGATCGCTTCCGAAACCGCCTGCGGCGCTGGAGGGGGCGCACCATCGCGATAGTCCATGAATCCGTTGCGTGCACCTTCATCCTTCTTCAGCGCATCGATTTCTTTTTGCCGACGCGCCGTCTCTTCATCGACGATCGTCCCGTCCTTCCCCTCGACGAGTTTCGCGAAGCGCTGCTGCTGCACGCCCGCGGTCACGGTCACCGGCCGCACGCGCGACTCACCATAGAAGAACTGCCGCGGATCGCCCGCCGGATCCTGCGCAATCGCGGTCACCGACTCATCTGACACCGACAGCGCGACCTCAGCAGACACAGGCCGCCCTTCGCTGTCCTTCGTCGTGATGGTCACGGTCCCTTTGCCGTGCGGCTTGTAATCGTCGTGATCGGATTTCACTTCGACCGTCAGCGCCTTATCGAATGGCGGCACCTTGAGATTCTTCGTCTGTGTGTAGAGCGCTCGATTGAAGACGGACGAAGCGGTCACCGCGAAATCGGGTACGTGCCGTTGATCGATCGGGAACTCGATGACTTTCATCGTTCCGTCGAGATGCACGAGGCGCGTGTCGAGAATGCTTGCGCCGGAGATCGTCATCAGGACCCAGCGATCGCTGTTCTCCGTCGCGACGATCAGCGGCACGCGGTCGCCGCTGTGCAGCGTCTCGCGATCGACGATCAGCTCGAGGCCTCCCGCGTGATAGCCGATCTCGCTCGTCGTGTTGCGCGTGATCCAGAGCGACGTCTGTGTCTTCACGATGTCGCGCGCGCGTAGCGGCTTGCCTGGCGTGCGATCTTCGCTGCTCCATTCCAAGAGGTAGTAGCCCTCGTGCTCCGGTGTGAAGGTGAATGTGCCGATTCCGTCATCGTTCGTCGTGACGCTCGATGTGAGCACGTCCTCTTCGTGGTACTGACCGCAGTAGGGATACCCGTTCTTGCATGGCTCCCAGCGGCGCCGCGTTACATGCACCTTGCCGGTCGTCTTCACCGGCTGCTCTTTCGAGTCCTCCGCCTTGAAGTCGACGGAGATCTTCTGACCCGGCGTGCCGATCGAGTGCTGCGTCTGCGCATGGACCGAGTAGCGCTGCCGCATCACGTTGACGCTGCCCGATCCGCAGACCTGGCGCCGCGACGCATCGGTCGCACATGCGCTGATCGAATACGCGCTGTCGCCTGCATCGACCTGCGTCTCGAAGCGGACGATCGCGCGCCCGTTCTCATCCGTCTTCAGCGTCTGCTTGAAGACATTCTGTCCGCTGCCGGGATAGTAGCCACGCGAGTCGCGTGCCGTGTACCAGTCGATCACGCCCCACCATGGCGAGTAGCTGCTGCGATCGACGCTGATTTCGACGCTCGCATTCGCGACTGCTCCGCCGAAGTAGTAACGCGCATCGACGACTGCTTCGACCGTGTCACCGAGGCGGTATTGATTCGGTATGGAGACAGTGACGAGGTATTCGGGGAGCTTGTACTCCTCGAGCGTGAACAGCACCGCGGAGCCGCGAGCCTCGCCGTTCTTGTTGTGAAAGTTGATCGTGTATTGGCCGAGGGCCATCTGCGGCGTGAGTTTGAGATCGGCCCAGTAGCTGCCGTACTCGTTCATGGAGGCGGTGCCGGTTGCGGCTTTCTGTCCGCGCGGATCCGTGATCTCGTAATCGAGACTCTGCTTTGCGGGCGCGACCCACGGTCCGTCGTTGTTGCGCACGCGAACGAGCGCTTTCCAGTGCACGGTCTCGTCGGGACGATACGCGGGGCGGTCCGTGAATGCATACACGCGCCACTGGATGCCGCCTTCGTTGCCGATCCAGTACGCGTAGTTGTAGGTCGTCATCCACGCCTGACGATTGCCCGCGGAGGCGGTGATGAGCAGTTGACGATAGTCGTTGCCCGCAGGGAGGTCGACGTGCGCGATGCCGTTCGCATCGGTCGTTGCGACGACTTCGTGAGTCTGGTCGGATACCTTGATGCGCGCACCGGCGATCGGAGCGCCGCGCTGGACATCGCTCACGTAGATCTCATCGCTCAGCCCGAGTGTGTGCGAAACGATGTTGATGTCGCTCACGAGCACGATCGTCGTCGCGGAGGCTCCCGTCGTGCGTGCGGTGACGGCGTACGCACCGAGGTCGAGCTTCGGCGTGAGACGCACGCGGTCGGAGCCGGGGAAGTGCGGACCGTTGTTCTGCGGCTTGATCGTCCACTTACGAACGGATGTACGAGGATCGCCGTCGACGATCGCTGCGAGATCGCCGCGGAAATCTTTTTGCCGGAGATCGGAAGTCAGGTCGATGCGCTCGATGGAGAGCTCGATGTCGCCCGCGTTGCGCCACGACAGCAGCAGTTCCTGCTCGGAGTCGGGGAGGAAGTTGGCGGCCGTTCCGACGGTGACTTGCGGTGTGGTGATCTGATCGGCGCTGCTTTTCGCCTGATCGTAGTAACGCGTCGTTCCTTTCGGGAACTCGGAGAGGAGCCGGCGAAACAGTGCGAGAGCGCGCTCGTAGTCGGGCTTCATCCGCGGCTCGCCGTCGACCATCACGACGTCGCCAACGTTCGCGAGTTGATTCGCTTCCGCGAACAGTGCGTCGTCGTACCACTCTGTGCTTTTCTGATCACGGATGATGGCGTCGAGCAGCTCCAGCGCGCGCTCGATCGACTCCGGCCGTTGCTCGGAGAGGAGTTGTGTGGCGAGGATGAAGCGAAGATGTGCGAGGTCCTGTTTGGATTCGGCGATGGTCAGTGCGTTCGTCAGGATCTGTCGCGGAACGCCATAGTCGTTTTCCTGCGCACCCTCGTAGGGAGGAGCCGCGACCATCTTGAACACGAGCGCGATGTAGCGGCGGCGCGCCAGCGGAAGCTCATCGTTGCCCGCCCACCAGTCGAGCGCCTGCAGGTAGTTCCCGTTGTTCTGCCCCGCGTAGTAATTGCGCGAGACGTTGAAGTCGCCCAGCGACTCATTCGCCTCAGCCCACACGCGATCGTGATTCTCTGCACTGTTCTCGATGAACTTCTGCACTGACGACGCGTCGGCGTTTTGCGTCATGCGCCAGGTCGTGTCGGCCAGGCGGAAGTCGACCCACCGCCGCTCGTCATCGGAGAGTTTCAGATGCGAAGCCTGCTCGTAGAGCTCGTGCGCTTGCGCGAACGATTTCTCGGAGAACGCAGTCTCGCCGCGCTCTCGTAACGTCGGGTAGGTAGCCGGAGCGGCGGTCTGCGGTGTGAAGAGCAGCAGGAGGAGCGACACGATCCAGGCGTACATGCCTTCATTAGAGTCCCGGACGGTGTGAGAAGGAAACCGGCCCCGCGGGCAACGGCGCAGCGCCGTGACTGAGTAAGAGAAACTCGCGGTGCTCTGGCCGTCAGTTTCCTTCTCCCCTCCGCGAGGGGAGAAGGTGCGCGAAGCGCGGATGAGGGGTTCGTGCAACGCGCGAACAAGAGGCCCCTCATCCGCCTT
>JACXTT010000320.1_pt1 | contig 79748 bp, 81 predicted proteins | sample 9270951 | NCBI WGS metagenome assembly JACXTT01 (sample SAMN15532306, study PRJNA645909) | rock metagenome | isolation source: weathered quartz diorite | place: Puerto Rico | collected 2017-06-21
CCGTCTAAGGCGTTGTGTTGAAACGTAAAAGCCCGCGAAAAACGCGAGAGTATAGCTTAACGTGGTTGCTTGCCCCAACTTTTTCAATGACGAGAAGGTGATAGGCGGGAATTATCTCTCTTGAGGCTCAATAATCGTGCCAATTCATCTTTTTCGGCCTGATCCAGTCCTCCGGTATCCTTTTTCTGCAAAAGCCGCTCGGTTTTTTGCCAAACAGAAGCTTCATCAAGACGATTCATAACACCGCTAAATTCCGTTTCAAGATCCTGTTCCAGGGCCGGATGCTGCCAGAATGCCAGTTTCGTCAAATTTTGTTTGTGCTCACTATCACTAAAATTCTCTATTATAGAAGCTGTATTTGGTTCTGCTGTCGCTTTTACCACCCTCAGCAATTCCACCAGTAACGATATCCCCGGCATATCCAGGTCGGCCAAGGCGTCCGTATTGTGCACATTTCGCGCCAAATTGGGGCGCTGCAACAACATGGCAATGGCCAGACGGACTACGGAAGGCGGCTCGCGTGGACCGCTGCTGGCAGGACGGAATACGCGCGAGGACGAAGCATGCAGCTCGGGGGCGCCGGTGCTCATGGATAATTTGCCGGGATCCATGCGGCTTAGTTCACCCAACCGATCCAGCATCATCTGATGCAGCACTCCGGCCGGCATCTTGGACAAGAGTGGCCGCGCGAGTTCCACCAGCCGGGCACGCCCGTCCAGACGGCCCAGGTCCACCTGGCGCGACAGGGTGTCGAAAAGATAGTCCGGCAACGAAAGGGCTGTCTTGAGGCGCGCCAAGAACGTCTCACGGCCCTCTTTACGCACAAGCGTGTCCGGATCCTCACCTTCCGGAAGGAACAGGAAACTGATCTGACGCCCCTCGCGCAACACGGGCAAAGCGTTGTCGAGTGCACGCCAAGCGGCTTCACGACCGGCGCGATCACCGTCAAAACAGAAAATGACCTCCGGGGCATGACGGAACAGACGTTCCAGATGATCGCGCGTGGTGGCGGTACCGAGCGTGGCCACCGCGAAATCGACACCGAACTGCGCCAGCGCCACCACATCCATGTAGCCCTCGACCACCAACACCCGAATTTCGCGCTTGATGGCATCGCGCGCATGAAACAGTCCATAGAGCTCGCGCCCCTTGTGAAACAGCGGCGTCTCCGGAGAGTTGAGGTATTTAGGCTCGCCCTTGTCGATCACCCGTCCACCAAAAGCAACGATGCGTCCACGGTGGTCTTCAATCGGAAACATAACGCGGTCGCGAAAACGATCATAATAACCGCCGCTGTCCTTCTTTACGGCGAGACCGGCGCGTACCAGCGCTTCGCGGCTGGTTTCGTCCTTGCCCAAGGCGCGCAATAAATTGTCCCAACCGTCAGGGGCAAAACCGAGGTCGAAGTCGCGCGCGATCTCGCCGGTAATGCCACGCTTCTTGAGGTACTCCACCACCCGACCGGCCAGGGGATGTTCGCGCAACTGCTGCCGGTAAAAGCGCACTGCCTCACGCATGAGTTCAATCAGGTCTGCACCGGTATCTTTGTCTTTTTCAAACGCCACGCCCGCTTCCTTGGGGACCGTCAGCCCCGCGCGTGCGGCCAGTTCCTCAACCGCCTCCACGAAGCTCATGTGCTCGTAGTCCATGAGAAAACCGATAGCCGAGCCATGCGCGCCACAACCAAAGCAGTGATAGAACTGCTTGTCGGCGCTCACCGTGAAGGATGGGGTTTTCTCCTCATGAAACGGGCAACAGGCTTTGTAGTCCTTACCAGCCTTGCGCAACGGCACATGTGAATCGATGACGTCCACGATGTCGGAGCGTGTCAGTAGCTCATCGATGAACTGCTTGGGGATGCGGCCGGCCATGCGGCTATTCTAATCAGGCCGCCAAGGCGCGGGAACGTAATTAATTTTTAAGCGGTTTTACCGGGGGAAATGCGATGTTACTCAGGCAGCGCCGAGCCTGGCTTTTACTTTACTTCCAACTTGTCCCATGTCGGCGCGGCCCTGAAGCTTGGGTTTGAGTATGCCCATGACCTTGCCAATGTCCTTGACCGATACGGCACCGGTGGCAGCGATGGCCTCGGCGACCAATTTATCGATCTCGGCTTCGGTCAGTTGCTGCGGCAAATAGGCCTGAAACACGGCGATCTCCGTGGATTCCTTGTCGGCCAGTTCCTGGCGTCCACCTTTGACATACTGCTCGATCGACTCGCGTCCCTGCTTCACGAGTTTTTCAATCACGACGATGACCTGTGTGTCATCGAGCTGGATGCGCTCATCCACTTCGCGCCGCTGAATCGCGGCGCTCAGCATGCGCAGCGTGGTCAGGCGCGACGCGTTCTTGTCGCGCATGGCCTGCTTGATGTCGTCTTTGATTTTTTCCTTAAGGCCCATCGCCCAAGGGGGAAATCAAGTACGGGTGTTGGTAGTGGCGGCAGCCAGGGGGGGACGCGGATTGCTGCGGCGCATGAGTTTTTTCAGCTCGCGCTTGCGCGCCGCGGCGGCCTTGCGCTTGCGAATTTCGGTCGGCTTTTCGTAGTGCTCGCGCTTGCGCATCTCGGTGAACACGCCCGCTTTTTCGCACGAGCGGCGGAAACGGCGCAGCGCCATTTCGAATGGTTCGTTCTCTTTAACCCGAACTGAAGGCATCTGTTTCCTCACAAAATGGGCCTGTTGCGACAGGCCGGTCGGATACGGAAAGGCGGCGATTCTATAGATTCCCGCCGGATTTGTACATCTTGAGAGGATCAATAGGGCCTTGCCTGTGTAAAATCGCCCCATGCGCGTACTTGGAATCGAAACCTCCTGCGACGACACTGGGGTCGCCCTCTATGACTCTAGGACCGGGCTGCTGGCACACCGGCTGTTTTCCCAGACCGAACTGCACCTCGACTATGGCGGGGTAGTGCCGGAACTAGCCTCGCGCGATCACATCCGCAAAGCCCTGCCCCTGATCCGGGCTGTCATGCAAGAAGCCAAAACCAGTCCGAATCAGATTAACGGCATCGCCTACACCACCGGCCCGGGCCTGGCCGGAGCCCTGCTCGTGGGCGCCGCGCTGGGCCGATCACTGGCCTACGCCTGGAACATCCCGGCCGTGGGCGTGCATCACATGGAGGGACATCTTCTCTCGCCCATGCTGGAACCGGATCCACCGAGGTTTCCCTTCACAGCGCTGCTCGTCTCCGGCGGGCACACGCTACTCGCCAACGTGCGGGAGCTGGGGCAATACAGCATTCTGGGTGAATCCGTGGACGACGCCGTGGGCGAGGCTTTCGATAAAACCGCCAAGCTCCTTGGTCTCGGCTATCCGGGTGGTCCGGCGATTGCGCAGGCCGCGCGCGACGGAAACTCGAAACGATTTGTGTTTCCGCGCCCCATGACGGAACGACGCAAGACCCAAGGCGCGCATCCGGGACTCGATTTCAGCTTCAGCGGCCTCAAGACTGCCGTGGTAACCGCGGTAGAAAACCAGACGCTCACGCCTCTATTCATCGCCGACATCGCTGCCTCGTTCGAGGAAGCTGCCGTGGACGTGCTGGCCATCAAATGCGAGTGGGCGCTGGAACAGACCGGTGCGAAACAGCTGGTGGTGGCGGGCGGCGTCAGTGCCAACTTGAAACTGCGTGACCGTCTGACACGTCTCTCGGAAAAACTCGGGGCACGCGTGCACTTCCCACGCCCAGAATTTTCCACCGACAACGGCGCCATGATTGCCTACGCCGGCTATTTGCGCCTGACCAGGGGACAACACGAACCCTTGTTGTTCGGCGCGCGGGCGCGCTGGCGCATTGAAGACATTGACACGGCGACTGCCTGACCTAACGACCGATCTTCCCTTCCGTTCCCGCCATCAAATTGCGGATGTTAGAACGGTGCCGAAATATCAGGATCGCACTCATAACGATCATGGTCGCAAGATACGGCGCGCTCGGCGACAACCAGGCCACGTAGAGTGGTCCGGCCAATGACGCCATCAGGGCCGACAACGAAGAATAACGGAACAACACCGCCACCAGCACCCACGTACCGATCAAAGCCAGACCTACCCACAGATTGAATGCGAGCCACACACCGAGCGCCGTGGCCACACCCTTGCCGCCGCGAAAACCGAAGAACACCGGGAACAGGTGGCCAAGGAACGCGGCAAAGCCGGTCAACGTGATAATCATGGCATCCGCGGTCAGCGCTTGCGCCATGAGCACGGCTATCACTCCCTTCAGGATGTCACCCGCCAGAGTCAGGATGGCCGCTGTCTTGCCGCCATAACGCAGGATGTTGGTCGCGCCCGGGTTTTTCGAACCGGTCTCGCGCGGGTCTTGCAGACCCATGATCCGAGCGATGACAACGGCGCTTGACACCGAGCCGAGCAGGTAGGCCAGCAACGGAAGAAAATATAGCCACATCGTTTAAAGTGAGCAGTATTTTTCGTTATAGTGGCGACCCATGGATATTATCTACCTCCACGACCTCAAGATCGAGTGCATCATCGGTATTTGGGAGTGGGAACGCCGCATCAAACAGACCATCATTCTCGATCTCGACATGGCCGCGGATATCCGCCGCGCCGCGGCCAGCGACAAGATCGAGGATACCCTCAATTACAAGGCGGTTTCCAAGCGTCTTATCGAATTCGTCGGCAACTCGCAATTCCAGCTTGTGGAAACCCTGGCCGAAAAAGTCGCGGAAGTCCTGCTGACCGAATTCAAGCTCCAGTGGGTACGCGTACGCATTAACAAGAAAGGCGCGGTGCGCGGCGCCACCGACGTGGGCGTAATCATCGAACGTGGAAAGGCCTGAGCCCCGTGCCCCGGGTGTACGTTGGCATCGGCAGCAATATCGACAAGGAAGAAAACATCCGCGGCGCCGTGCGCGAACTGACGGCGCATTATGGCCCTCTTACGCTCTCCCCCGTTTATGAAAGCGAGGCCCTTGGATTCGAGGGTGAAAATTTTTACAACCTTGTGGCAGGGTTTGACACGAGCCGGTCGACTCAGGAAATCAAGAAATTATTGTCGCAAATTGAATCGCGCTTTGGACGACTACGACAGAACAAACGCTTCAGTTCACGCACGCTGGATCTTGACCTGCTGCTCTATGGAGACATGGTAAGGCACGACGACATGGCGAACCTGCCACATCCCGATATCCAGCGTTACGCCTTCGTGTTACGCCCGCTGGCGGATATCGCGCCGGATTTACGGCATCCGGAGACGGGCCTCACCTGCACCCGGATGTGGCAGCAGTTCGATAGGGGAAAACAAGAAATGTGGAAAACGGATTTCGACCCGAAGATGTAAGCGCAACGCTTACATCACCACCCAGCGCCCGCCATCCACCGCCAGCACCTGCCCGGTAATAAACCCGGCATCGCGGATAAGAAAGAGCGCCGTACGTGCCACGTCATCAGTGTCGCCGGAGCGCTTGAGCGGCGTGCGCGAAATGATACGCTGCTTGGACATCTCATCGATATCGCTCTCGGGCCAGAGGATCACGCCGGGAGCAATGGCATTGACCCGTATTTCCGGCCCCAGTTCGCGTGCCAGCGCCTTGGTGAGCATGATCACACCAGCCTTGGCGACACTGTAAATGAGATAACCGATCAGCGGGCGGTCGCCGTAAATGTCCGCAATATTGATAATGCACCCGCCGGATTTTTTGAGATGTGGTACCGCTGCTTGCGCAATAAAATATGGGGCCCGCAAGTTGGTGCTCACGATGTCGTCCCACTGGGATTCGGTGGCTTCGCCCACGGGGGTCGGGTAAAACCGCGAAGCGTTGTTGACCAGCACGTCCAGTCGGTCAAAGGATTCGACGGTTTCGAACACCAGGTTTCTCGCCAAGCGCTCGCCGTTGTTGAGATCGCCGCGAACCAGCATGACCGACTCCGGCCGCACCTTGTGCAACTCTTCTTGCAACGCGTGGGCGGCTTTCTCGGAGGTGTGATAATGAATCACCAGTTTCATGCCCTGGGCATGCAACAGACGCGCGATGGCGGCGCCTATGCGATGCGCGCCGCCCGTGATCAGTGCCACCTTGCCTTCGAGGGGATTGTCGGCCATAAAGGTAGCCCTACTCGCTTCGCTCGTTCGTCTTAATCATAAAATTAGAAGCCCTACTTCGTTCGTCCTGTCATATAACTGGTGGCCCTACTCGCTTCGCTCGTTCGTCCTGCCCTAAGATAACACCCTGCTCGCTTTGCTCGTTTGCCTTGATCAAAAGTATCCAGATAATTCCTGAATCCGGCACAATACCGGTTGCCGGCCCCTGAGCCAATAGTCTTACAGAATGAATTCATCCCCTCACAACGGCCAAACCAAAAGGCCCGTATCGCCCGCATTGCCCTCACCCACGGCAGAGGAACACCCGCACCACGAAAAACTCACACAATACCTGCGCGAAGAGATTACGACTGCGGGTGGCGAAATTTCCTTCGACCGCTTCATGGAGTTGGCGCTCTATGCGCCGGGGCTGGGTTACTACACGTCGGGGAAACCCAAATTCGGTAAACAGGGCGATTTCATCACCGCGCCGGAACTGGGCCCGTTGTTTGCACGCTGTCTTGCCCGGCCATGCCAGTCCCTGCTGGCTGAACTGGGCGGCGGCGATATCCTGGAGGCCGGCGCCGGCAGCGGCGTTCTGGCCGCAGACCTGCTGCTTGAACTTGAATCCCTGGACCATCTCCCACAACGTTATTTTATTCTCGAACTTAGCGCCGATTTACGCGCACGTCAGACGGAAACCATTAAGCGCCAGGCGCCGCATCTTTTCGAGCGCATGGGTTGGCTCACTAAACTGCCCGGTAATTTCCGCGGCTTGGTGCTGGCCAACGAATTGCTGGATGCCATGCCGGTCACGCGTTTCAAGGTCACCGAAACCGACATTAACGAGTTATACGTTGGATGGGAAAACGAACACTTTGTGTGGCGGGAGAAACCGGCCGGCGTCTCTGTGCGCGTCCGCGTTGAGCCGCTTGAATTGGCGGCGGGCTACATTTCGGAAATCAACCTGCGTGCCGAGGCCTGGGTACGCAGCATCGCCGATGTCCTGAAACAGGGCGCGATGCTGCTCATCGATTACGGTTTCCCGCACGCGGAGTTCTATCACCCACAACGCGCGCGGGGCACACTGATGTGTCACTACAAACATCATGCCCACGACGACCCGCTGCGTCTTGTTGGCCTGCAGGACATCACCACGCACGTGGACTTCAGTGCCTTGGCTGAGGCCGGGACTGGGGCCGGCTTTACTCTCGCAGGCTACACCTCGCAGGCAGCGTTTCTTCTCGACTGCGGGTTGGAGCAGATAATGGCCGCATCCGATCCCGATGATATTCGCACGCACATGGAGTTGACCCGGCAGATCAAGAAACTAACGCTGCCGCATGAAATGGGCGAGCTTTACAAAGTCATCGCGTTCGGGCGCAACATGCGGGAGCCACTGCCGGGCTTTACACTACAGGACCGCCGCGGACGGTTGTAAATAAAAAAATACATGAAATGACCAAAATCATACTGACCGACATTGAAGGGACCACTTCATCGCTGTCTTTTGTGAAGGACGTGCTGTTCCCGTATGCCCGTGAACGCATGGGAGAATTCATACGCCAGCACGCCCAAGAGCCCATCGTGCAACGCGAGCTGGAAGAAGTGCGTCGGCTCAGCGGCAACAACCTGAGCGATGCGGAAGCGATAAGCCAACTCATACGCTGGATCGATGAGGACAAGAAAATTACGCCACTCAAAAATCTGCAGGGCATGATTTGGGAGAATGGCTATAAGAAAAGCGACTTCAAGGGTCACGTGTACGAAGACGCCGTGCACAATCTGAAAAAATGGAAACAGGCTGGCTTGCGGCTTTATGTCTTTTCCTCGGGTTCAATCCAAGCCCAGAAACTGCTGTTCGCGCATACCCAATACGGTGACCTAAAACCGCTTTTTTCAGGCTATTTCGACACCACCGTCGGTAACAAGCGTGAGGCTGATTCCTACCGAAAAATCGCTGAAATCATCGGTAAGGCGCCCGAAGACATTCGGTTCCTCTCCGACATCAAGGAAGAGCTGGACGCCGCGCGGGAGACCGGGATGCAGGTGACGTGGCTGATGCGGGAGGGTGCGCTCGATTCAAAAGCAGCGCATCGACAGGTCCAAAACTTTGATGAGATTACGCTTTAAGCCTGTTCCGCCCAAAGGTCATGTTCACCGGCACGGGTGATTCGGACTTGACAAAAATCACCGGATTTCAGATTTTTGGCGTCTTCTATATAAACTACGCCATCGATCTCCGGCGCATCGGCGCTGGAACGAGCGATCGCCGTGTTGTCTTCAATATTGTCTACCAGCACGGTCAGGGTCTTGCCAACCTTGCGCTGCAATTTATCCGCGGAAATTTTTGCCTGCACTTCCATGAAGCGCGCCAGGCGTTCCTGTCTGACATCCTCGGGCACGGCATCGGGCAGCGCGTTGGCCACAGCGCCCTCTACCGGTGAGTAGGCGAAACAACCCACGCGGTCGAGCTGCGCCGCACGCAGGAAATCGAGCAGTTCGTCGAACTCCTGCCCGGTCTCCCCCGGGAAACCGACGATGAAGGTCGAACGCAGCGTGATGTCCGGACAGGTCTGGCGCCAACTCTGGATGCGGGCGAGATTGTTTTCGGCGTTCGCCGGGCGCTTCATGAGCTTCAGTATCCGCGGACTCGCGTGCTGAAACGGCACGTCGAGGTACGGCAGGATTTTGCCCTGCGCCATGAGCGGGATGATTTCGTCCATGCTTGGATAGGGGTAGACGTAATGCAGTCGCACCCACACGCCGAGGCTGCCCAAGGCCTGCGCCAGTTCCACCATGCGCGTCTTGACCGGCCGGCCCTGCCAGAATCCGGCGCGGTATTTCACGTCTACGCCGTAGGCGCTGGTGTCTTGCGAGATCACCAGCAACTCCTTCACGCCGGACTGCACCAGGTTCTCCGCTTCCTGTAATACTTCGCCGATGTCACGGCTTACGAGATCGCCGCGCATCGAAGGAATAATGCAGAACGTGCAACGGTGATTGCAGCCTTCGGCAATCTTGAGATAGGCGTAATGTCGTGGCGTGAGCTTGATGCCGGCCGGTGGCACCAGGTCGGCATAGGGATCATGCGGTTTTGGCAGGTACGCATGCACCGATCGCATGACCTCCTCAAGCGCGTGCGGGCCGATCACCGCCAGTACTTGCGGATGGGTTTGTTTGACAATATCGCCTTTGGCGCCGAGACAGCCGGTAACGATCACGCGACCGTTTTCCGCCAAGGCCTCGCCGATGGCATCAAGCGATTCTTCAACAGCGTCATCAATAAAACCGCAGGTGTTAACCACCACGAGATCGGCGCCGGCATAATCGGGCGAGATGGCATAGCCCTCGGCGCGCAGTTGCGTCAGGATGCGCTCGGAGTCCACCAGCGCCTTGGGGCAACCGAGGCTGACGAAACCGACCCGTGGGACGGAAGCAGGGCCGGATGACGCGGCCGGCCGGGAGGAAACAGATTTAAGCATAAAAATTATTCTACCTTGAGGTACGCGAAGCCCTGATGCTGCAGCTCGGCGATGCGTACCGCCCCCGAGCGCACCGGCGTCACACCGGGAATGATTTTCTCCTTGGCCAGGTTCAGGGCCTCGCGCGTGATTTCGCACAGCTCCAGCTTGACACCTTGCATCTCGCGCAACTGCTGCAAGCGCGAGATCAGCTCCGGCCGGCGTTTCCTGTATTCCGGATCTTCCGCGAACGGCGTGCCCTTGAGCGGGTCCTGGGTAACGAAGCGGATGCCACCAGCGAGAAACACGATGCGTATATCGTAGTCTTCCAGTCTGTTCTGGTAGGTCGTCACCATGTTATTGATGTTCTGGGTCATGGCGCTCAGGCGGCGTGGATCGGTGAAATCCACGTGCCAGACGACTTTGGCCACCGGCTCTGCCGCTGGTGCGCCAGCCGCGTTCTCGGTGGCAAACGCGGCGCGTGTCAACAGCAAGGCCACAGCAAATATTGCCAAACGAAAAAATACTTTCATAACAAACCCCTTCCAACCATTCCGATGCTCAATCGGTCAAGCGTCATAATACCGCTTTGACAGCGGCGATTCGCGCTTCACGTACACGCGCGCCGATGTCGGGGCCCTTCCCGCCCTGCGCGGCAATGGCGGCAGCATCCACAGCGCGGGCCGCTTCAAAGACGCGGCGAAACAGCTCGGCTTGCGGGTAAGGTTTGTCTTCATTGCCGAAACGGCCGCGGAAATCCGCCTCGCAGGCCAGCACGAACTGGTTAACCCGTTCCGGGCGACGAAAGCCATCCAGGGCTTCCAGCGTCTCGATCACGGTAGCCGGCCGGAGTTCGGCGATCCGGTGGCAATGCGCATGAAAACGCGCCGTCAATACGGCGAGATCGCGATGCTCATTTGGCACCCGAAAACGCTGACAGAAATTTTTCACCAGCTTCACACCGCGTTCCTCGTGCCCGATGTGCCGCGGCCATTGCGCTTTCGGCGTGTTGCCCTTGCCGAGATCGTGCACCAACGCGGCGAAACGCACGCTTGTATCGGTCGAGAGTTTCGCTGCTGCATCCAGCACCAACATGACATGCACGCCGGTGTCTATTTCCGGGTGATGTTTTTCCGGCTGTGGCACGCCGAACAGTGCATCGATCTCCGGAAACAAACGCGCCAATGCTCCACAGCCGCGCAGCGTTTCAAAAAAGCGCGAGGGCCTGTCCGCGGTAAGCACCCGTTCCAGTTCCTGCCACACACGCTCGGGCACCAGGTGATCGACCTCGCCCGATTCGACCATCTCGCGCATGAGCTTGTTGGTGCCGTGCGCCACATGGAAACCCCACTTGGCGAAGCGCGCGGCAAAACGCGCTACCCGCAGAATGCGCACCGGATCCTCGGCGAACGCAGACGATACATGGCGCAGCACGCCGTTGCGTAAATCCTCCGCGCCCTTGAATGGATCGATCAACTGGCCCTGTTCGTCCTCGGCCATGGCATTGATCGTGATGTCGCGCCGCCGCAGGTCGTCTTCCAGCGTCACGTCCGGGGCGGCGTATACCTTGAAACCCTTGTAACCGTGGCCCGACTTGCGCTCGGTTCTCGCCAGCGCGTATTCCTCCTTGGTTTCCGGATGCAGGAACACGGGGAAGTCGGCGCCCACGGGCTTGAAACCCTTGGCCACCATTTCATCCGGGGTACTACCGACCACGACATAGTCGCGATCCTGGACCGGCAAGCCCAGAAGCTTGTCACGCACGGCGCCACCGACAAGATAGATTTTCATATGGCAAGACGAACGAGCGTAGTAGGTAAAGCGTCATCTTATGACAGGACGAACGAGTGAAGCGAGTAGGGCTAGGTAATTTTAAAGTCCCCTGGATTGAGGCACTTCAGTTTTTCACGCCCGCAAGCCGTAGCACCTTTAGCTGGAAGAGCGTATTACGTTCCTCTTCCTCGAGAACCGATTGGATGTAGCGAATCGTGCCACGGTAGCGCGGAATGACGTTGTACTTGAGGGCGTTGACGCGCTTCTGAGTCTTGCGCTGCTCGTCGAGCAGGCGCCACAGCGCCGTCTCGGCCTCGCCCAGGCGCGCCAGCATCACCGCCGTCTGCGCCAGCCTCGCCCGCGCCTCGTCAAAACTGGTATCGGTCCACATCAATCCCACTGGTTGCAGCGGCAACAACGTGGCCTCGACCGCCGGATATTCCACGCCGATGCTCGAACGCGGGAGGATATTAAGCTGGATGGCGGGCCGCAGTCCCAACGCCGACTGACGCAGCATCTGGCTACCCATACGCATGTGTGCCAACGCCAGCCAACGATAGGCCTGCATAAGTCCATCGCGTACTTCAGTACGCAATTTCCGATATTGGTCGAGACGTTCGTAAACCAGGCGCGTCAGCAGTTCACGCTTGCGTTCGAGCATGGCGTGGCCTTGCTCAAGAAACCGGATCTGGCGACGAAGACCGAGCAACGCGCTTTTGGTTGGTGGAATCTTGAGCCGGTCACTCATGCCACTTTCGTCGTCTTTTCAAAGTGGTGATACTTCGCGAGATCGGCTTCACGCAAGCGCGTGAGCGCCTCGGGCGGAAGGAGCGACAACAACTGCCAGGCGATGGTGAGCGTCTCAATGATGGAGCGGTCCTCATTCTCGTGCTGGCCAACGAAGCGCTTCTCGAAGGCCTTGGCAAACTCGAGATATTGACGATCGGTTTCGCCGAGTTCCTCGGCGCCTATGATCGAGGCCAGGTTACGTACTTCGAGCGCCCGGGCATAGGCCGCATACAGCTGGCTCGCGACGCGCGGATGATCTTCGCGCGTATCGTCCTTGCCGATGCCGTCCTTCATCAGGCGCGACAACGACGGCGGCACATTCACCGGCGGATAAACCCCCTGCATGTGCAGCTCGCGTGACAGCACGATCTGGCCCTCGGTGATGTAACCGGTGAGGTCCGGGATCGGATGCGTGATGTCGTCGCTCGGCATGGACAGCACCGGCACCATGGTGATCGAACCGCGCCGGTCCTTGACGCGCCCGGCACGTTCGTAAATTTCGGCAAGATCGGAATAGAGATAACCCGGGTAGCCCTTGCGTGATGGCACGTCGCCCTTGGCGGTGGCGACCTCGCGCAGCGCCTCGGCATAGTTGGTCATATCGGTGATCACCACCAGCACGTGCAGGTCGAGATCGTAGGCCAGGTACTCGGCCGCGGTCAGCGCGGTGCGCGGCAGGATCAGGCGCTCGATCGGCGGATCGTCGGCCAGGTTGATGAACATCACCACGTTGCCGAGCACGCCGCTCGACTCAAAATCCTCCTCGAAGAAACGCGCGTCGGCGTAGGACACGCCCATGGCGGCGAACACGACGGCAAACTTGGCCTCCTCGCCGATGAGCTTCGCCTGGCGGACGATCTGCGCCGCGAGCCGATTATGCGGCAGACCCGAACCGGAGAAGATCGGCAGCTTCTGCCCGCGCACCAGCGAGTTGAGACCGTCGATGGTGGAGATGCCGGTCTGGATGAACTCGCGCGGATAGGCGCGCGCCGCCGGATTCATGGGCGCGCCGTTGACGTTGCGCTTGAGCGAGGATATCAGCGGCGGACGCGCATCGCGCGGCGCACCGATGCCGTTAAAGATGCGCCCCAACAGGTCGCGCGACAGTGGGATCTCGAACGGCTCTTCCAGGAATCGCGTCCAGGTGCGTTCGAGGTCAAGGTCGTCGGTGCCCTCGAACACCTGCACCAGCACTGTTTCGTCCGAGGTGCGGATGACCTGACCGTTGCGCTTGCGCCCGCGATGATCGCGCACCACCACGCGGTCACCGAGCGCCACGCCCGGCACGCCGCGCAGGAACAGCAGGCCGCCACGCGCGGCCGAGCTCATGCGATATTCTTTCTCTTTCATTTCGGTTTATCCCCCGGCTTGCCATACTCGGTTTGCAGCCCGGCAAAGGCGTCCTGAATCTCGCGCCGCACGGCCTTGAGTTCCTCGAGCTGCTGGCTGGTGTACGACGATTTGATGCGGCGGGCACGCGCGAGAATCGGCAGGCCGAGCAACTGCTGCACCGGAACGCCAATGCCGAGCAGCTCCTGGCCCTGGTGATAGATATCCAGCACCAGTTCCAGCAGCAGGAACTGTTTCTGTGGCGAACAGAAGCTGTCAACCTCGTCGAGCGCGCTCTGTTGCAGCACGCCTTCCTTCACCAGCGACGCGCCTTCGAGCGCCCAGCGCTGCGCCGGCGACAGCGCCTCGGGGCCGACCAGGTTGACGATGCGCGCCAGCTCGTCGGCTTGCGCCAGCAGGCTCAGGGCTTCGGCACGACGCTCGCTCCAGCGCGGGTCAACGTTCACATGCCACCATTTGGCGGAGGCATTGACGTAACCCGAAAAACTGTCGGTCCAGTCCACCGACGGATAATGGCGCGCGTCCGCCAACTGCTTGGACAGCGCCCAGAAAGTCTGCACGATCTCCTTGGTGTGGCTGGTGACCGGCTCGGAGAAATCGCCGCCCGGCGGCGACACCGCGCCGATCAGACTGACCGAGCCATGCTTGCCAGAAAAGGTTTCAACGCGCCCGGCGCGTTCGTAAAACGCCGCGAGGCGCGAGGCGAGATAAGCCGGGTATCCTTCTTCCACCGGCATCTGACCGAGCCGGCCGGCCACTTCGCGCAGCGCCTCGGCCCAGCGACTGGTGGAGTCCGCCACCATCACCACGTCGTAGCCCTGGTCGCGGTAGTACTCGGCCAGCGTCACGCCGACATAGATGGAGGCTTCGCGCGCCACCACCGGCATGTTCGAGGTATTCGCCACCAGTAGCGTGCGCTCCATGAGCAACCGCCCGGTATAGGGGTCGGTCAGCTCGGGGAAAGTTTCGAGGATTTCAACCAGCTCGTTGCCGCGCTCGCCGCAACCGACGTAGATCACGATCTCGGCGTTCGACCAGCGCGCGATCTGCTGTTGCACCACGGTCTTGCCGGCGCCGAACGGACCGGGCACCGCCGCTTTGCCACCCTTGAGCAGGGGGAAAAACGTATCGAGAATGCGCTGGCCCGTGATAAGCGGTTCGGCGGCGTGATCGCGCCGCCGGTAGGGACGCGCCTGGCGCACCGGCCAGCGATGATAAAGTTTCAGCTCGCGCGTTGCGCCGCTCGCGGTTTTCACCCGCGCCACTACCTGTTCTACGGTGTACTCGCCCTTGGTTACCAGTTCCACCAGCTCGCCCTCGACATCCGGCGGCACCAGGACGCGATGCTGGATGGTCTTGGTCTCCTGCACCGTACCGAGCACCGCGCCGACGGCGATCGGCTTGCCGCGCGTCAGATCCTTGGAAGGCTCGAAGAGCCAAGTGCGCGCGCGATCAAGCGGGACGATGTTAAGCCCGCGCGCGATATGATCGCCGCTCTGTTCGCGGATGGCCGCGAGCGGGCGTTGCACGCCGTCAAAAATATTGCCGAGCAGCCCCGGTCCGAGTTCGACCGCGAGCGGATGGCCGAGCGGCTCGGCGTCTTCGCCCGGGCACACCGACTCGGTCGATTCGTACACCTGCACCACCGCCTGCGCGCCATCGCGCCCGATGACTTCGCCGACCAGCCCGAGTTTGCCGATGCGCACCTGCTCGCCGTTCAACACCTGTGGCAGGCTGACGGTGACGATCGGCCCGTTGATCTCGACGATTTTTCCCGCCACGCGCTTATCCACCGATCATGGCTCCTATATGTGCGGTCGAAGCGAACAGGCGTTCCATCACCACCTGATGCAATGCCTCCTGCAAGCGCTCAAGACGCCCTTCGAAACTGTTGTCCGCGCGGATGGTGTCGCCGGCGTTACGCACCCGCACACCGCCGAGACTGATCACCGGGTCGAGCGCGAGCGTGATCCGCTGCTTCACCCCAGCATCGCGGCAAAAGGCTTCCCAATCCCTGGACAGGCGCGCGTGATCGCGCGCATTCAATTCAGCCACAAGCTCCTTCTCTTCGATCACACCGGCTGCCTGCGCCAACAATTTGCGCAACAACGGCAGATAGGTCTTCTCATCTTTGCCGATCCGTTCGAGTTCCACGATGAGTCGGCCCATCACGCCCTGCACCAGGTTCCAACGCAGGCGGTCGATCTCCTCTTGCTGCTTTATTTCGGCGGCCTGCTGGCGCTGGCGGAAGGTGCGCTCGGCCGCGGCCTTGGCCGCCAGAATCTCACGCTCCTCACGCAGCCGTTGACGCTCGTTGGCGTCCGTCATGACCTGATCGCGCGTGCGACGGGCATTCGCGAGGTGCTCTTCAGCAAGTGCCTTGGCGCGCGCAATCAGAGCCGATTCGAGATCTTCGATCTGTACCTGTTTATTCATGGTTTGGACTCCAGGGCCTGTGCACCGAGAATCGCACGCACCACGTCTTCCACCTGTGGGCGATAATCCCCAGGCGTGTGCAACGACGGTACTTCCGCAATCACAATGCGGCCGCCCTTTTCGCGCACGCGCCGTAACCACGGTCCCTCGCTGCGCGCCAAGTGGTGCTCCAGAAACACCAGCGCCTTTTCCTGGCGCCGGACCAGATCGGCGAGCAGGTTCTCGAGCTGCTCGGCGGTCGCGTCCGCCAAGGTTTCGATACCGATCAGGCTGAAGCCCTCGGTCAGCGCCGCCGAGCCGAGCGCGATCATGCGCGTGCCCGACATATTCGGACTCTGTTCGGTCATGCGAGCTTCCTCAGCTGATCCGGCCCAGCAACAGGATCGTGACCACGAGACCGTAAATCGCGATGCCTTCGGCCAGCCCCAGATAGATCAGGGTACGGCCGAACATCTCCGGTTTTTCGGCGATCACCGCGAGCGAGGCCGCGCCCACCGGCCCCACGGCAATGCCAGCGCCGATGGTCGCGAGCGCCGTGGGAATGCCGATACCGATCAGCGCCAAGCCGAGCCCGACCGATATTTCGCGCGCCGCTCCGGCCGCCGGTTCGGCGGCCATGACCTGATCGACGCCGAGGAACAGTAGCCCGGCCTCGGCCAGCACGAACAGGATCAGGTTGACGCCCACCGTGCTCATGAGCCAGCGCTTCACCCGGGCACGACGGCGTACAGGACGGAACTCGAAATACACACCTAACGCCATGATGCCCACCAGACTCATCGTCATCAAACCTACTAGCCAGTACATTGCACGCTCCTTGAAAAATAAATTAAAAGCCGTTTCATTTTCACTCTCCTACCGGTATCAACCCTTTGCCGCCGACTCTGCGCCCAAAACCAGCGGCCGGAACTCACGTCCATCGCCGCTGAAGAAACGGGAGAAACCCTCGTAGTACTCGAGACGCAACACCTGGATCGCGACGATGCCGCCTTCGAGCACCATGATGAACACGTTGCCCAGTACCACCGTGATCCAGTGGCCGGCGGATTGCATCATGCCGGCGAGCGTGAACACCGCGATCGCCAGTGCCACGTGATTCAGCGAGAACGCCGCCACGCGCAGAAACGAAAGCGTGTTGGCGAGATAACTCATGACGGTCTCGAAGCCCTCAATGAACACGACCAGCAAACGTTCCCCGACATCAGCGTGGTAATGGTGCCATTTGTAACCAAGCACCACCACGAGCGGGATAAGAATTCCTGCAGCTTCCAATACTCCGAAGACGCCGGTATTGATTTGACGGTAGGCGCCGTAGAGCATGCCGAGGTAGAACAGCATGCCCGCTAGTCCCTTGCCGTCCAGCAACGCGTCAGCATAACGCCTGTCGACCAGGCGGTTGTAGACGGTAAGACCGGTGGCCACCAAAATGAAACCAATACCCCAATACAGCGCCAGCGTGAGCATGCGGATCGGATCGGACAGCGGCGACATCCAGACTGGATGGATCAGATCTTCATAACCGAAAATGCTGCCGTAGAAACCACCGAACAGCATCGATGACAGGCCCGCCGCCAGCAAGAACCAGCGGAAACTGCCCAGCACGCGGCGCAGTGCGTAAGCCAACATCACGATCACGGCGCCGTGACCGATGTCACCGAACATCATGCCGAACATGGCAACGAAAGACGCCGCGAACAACCACGTGGGATCCACCTCGCCGTAGCGCGGAACACCGTAGTTCTTGACCAGCTGCATGTAAGGCTGCAACAGGCGCGGGTGCCGGATGACGGACGGGACCAGTGCGCGTTCTTCGGGCACGGGATCGCGCGCCGTGAGCACAAAACGGTTGCCGAGCCGCCCGTGGATCCACTCGCGCACGCGCGGCAGGTCGCGCTTCGGCACCCAACCGCCGATGAGCGCCAATCCACCGCGGCCGCGCAGGGTCTCGCCCAGTTCGGCATAAGGAGCCGCGAGGATGAGCAGCTGCTGTGCCGCAATCAGTTTGTCGTTGAATTCCTTCTGGGTCGTCTCGATCAGCCGGCATTGGATGTCGGTTTCTTCCAGCAGACGGTCGAAACGCGCTTGCAGATCGCGTCGCACCTTCTCCGGCCGGTCATGCAATTCAGGCGGGATTTCGACGCGGCGCCAGCCGGCGGCCTGCAACACCGGACGCACCTCATCCTCGCGACCCTTCGGACCAGCGACAATGACGTGCGCCTGACCTTCGCCCTGTATGAACGGACGAGTGATATAGCCCGCCAGCGTCACCGCCTCTCTAAGACGATCCACATTGCCCACCGGCACGGTGCCGATGTGCACGTCGACGAAACGTTTGCTCCCCGCCAGCAGCCCAAGATCGATATCGAGCGCGGCGAAATTATCCAGTAAGCGCAACAGCTGATCCACGCGCTTGCGCTCCTCCTCGATCCGGCGCAAACCCTCCTGACAGCGGGAACACTCGGCCCACACTTCACGCAGCCATTCATCGATCTGCTTGAGTTTTTCCTCGCTCACCTGCCGCAGGGGCGGGAGCGTGGCAACGGGAAACTGCACGCTGCAATGAGACAGAATCTTGTCAAGACGCGCGCGGGCGTTGCGGTAAAGCTCACGATACGCCTCGCCCGGAAACTCCGGCAGTTGCTCGGCGTGGACTTTCGTCATCTCGGGATTGAACACTCCGGCGTCGGCGAGCACGAGCGCGGCCAGCGCGGCGTCCTCGCGGAGGCATTGGAGCGCGATGCGTTGGACAGGCAGGGGTTTAAACATGTGTATTTCTCATTCCAGCGCCGCCGTGAGGCCGCTGGCATCCCGGATCAGCTCGGACGCTATCTTGAGTCGCTTGCCCTTGATCACCGCACGCACCCGGCGCAGATCGCGTTCGCGCAAGATCAGATAAGCGAAGGCACGGGCCAGATTGAAGGCGCTGCGTCGCAGCACCGATTCCGCCAGGCGCCAGGATTCGCGCTCTAGGATATAGGTCACCTGGGTCGTGCTGGGTGCCCCCGCCAGCCATTCCGAGAACGGTCGCGGCAGATGTGCGATGACCTCTTCAAAGCTGCCGAGTTGGGACAACGCCTGCAAGTCGCGGCTGCTGAGCCGGTACGTGGACGGAATGAGCAGATAGTAAGTCTCGGCCGGCGACAGGCCATAGGCAAACCGGTAGCGCAGCAACCACAACAGATTCAGCCGGTCGATGATGCTGCCGATGAGCGCGCGCAACCGACCGGAAGCACCGCCTCGGATGCCGCGGGCACGTTTGGCGAGCCCGGAAAAATATTGGCGGTCGATAACGGCGTCAAGTGAAAATGGTTCATGGCGTTCTTCGAAAATACGCCGCGCCTGACGCGCGATGTCGGCGAACGGAGTGCCCTCCAGCTGACGCAACAGCTCGGCCACGTCTTCGGTGCGCAACAATTCCTCGATCGGCATGCGCGCGAACGGCCCCATGTCCACGAACTCCTCGCGAATCGTGGCGGCGTCCTGACCGCTCAGCTTGCCGCGCAGGAGCGTCTTGAGGTTGCTCAGTTCGAACCGGTATGCCCAGTAAATAAAAAAATCACGCTCGCCGCCCGAAACCGCGCGCGTCAGAATCACGAGTTCGTCCAGCAATATGGTGATAAGCCGCTGCTCGCGCGAACGCGGTGATATCGTTGTCTCTCCGGGTTGGAATTTGGTGATGCCAGCCACTTGCAAGACCTCGCCCTCCTGGCCAAGCGGAAGCTGGATCAGGCTTTCGAATTGCGGTGCGGAAAACAGCCGCGCTGCCATCACCGAGGTACGGCCATGGAGATAGGCGTAACGCGCGGCGGCGTCCATGTCAGGTCCGACCCGGGTCGAGCAGCAGCGTGAGCGCCGCCTGAATGGCCTCCTGTTCGCGTTCCTTGGCTAGCGTGCGCAACTGGGCACTCCGTTCCTCATAACGCCGCACCAATTCTGCCACCGCTTGTGCCGCGCGCTCTTCCGCTTTTTCCATGAACGAGGCGCGCAATTCCGGTAATCTCGCCTCGAATTGCTGCTCAGCGCTGCGCGCATCCGCGCGCGCCTGGCGTATCATTTTTTCGCGCTTGAGTTCGGCCTCCCGCACAAGCGCTTCGGCCTGAAATTCGGTGTCGAGCAGTCGCTGTAGTTCATCTTCCATCGTGTCATGTTCCGGTTGGCGGTCCTCAAACCGCCATCCACATGACCAGGCCCATGGCGGCAATGCCAGCGCCAATCGTCCTCAACCACGCGGGGTCGAGGCCACGATGCATCAAGGCGCCGATACCGAGCCCGACTACGTGCAGCGTCCCGGTGGCGAGCAGGAAGCCGGCACCGTAGAACGCCTCAGAGGCAGCTTGCGGCAGTTCGTTGCCGTGGGCGTGCCCGTGGAACACAGCGAAGACGGCGACCAGGATCGCGCTCCCCGCCACCGGCAACCGCGCGGCACAGGTGATCAACAGGCCCAGCACCAGCACCGAACTGGCAATGCCGGTTTCCACCAGCGGCAGCCCGACACCCACGAGCGCCAATCCCGCGCCGACGGTCATCGCGCCCATGAACGCCAGCGGCACCGCCCAGCGGGCGCGCCCGCCGAGCTGAGCGGCCCACAGGCCGACCGCAATCATGGCGAGCATGTGATCGAGACCGGTAAAGGGATGTGCCATGCCCGCGGCGAAGCCAGCGCCGTGCGCGCCGAAGGTGTGCGCCAACGCGGCGGGCGCCACGCTTGCCAGAACCAAACCTGTCGTCGCTCGAATCACACGCTCAAGTTGCATCGTTCTCTCCTTTACGATTCATCATCGCACCTTTACCTTGACCAGTTCCTCGCCTTCCGCATCGGTCACGTGTACCGCGCAGGCAATGCACGGATCGAAACTGTGGATGGTGCGCAGAATTTCAATGGGTTGTTTGGCGTCGTGCAACCTGTGGCCCTTGAGCGCCGCCTCATAAGGGCCTTCCACTCCGTTGGTATCGCGCGGCCCGGCGTTCCAGGTGCTCGGCACCACGGCTTGATAGTTGTCGATCTTGCCGTCCTTGATGACGATCCAGTGCGCCAACGCGCCGCGTGGCGCTTCCATGTAGCCCACGCCTTTGGCCAGCTTCGGCCAGGTGGAAGGCTCCCATTTCTGCTCATTGAAAGTTTTGACATCGCCGGCCTTGATGTTGGCAATGAGTTGGTTGTACCAGCCGAGCATGGCGTCGCCGAATATTTTGGTTTCGAGCGTGCGCGCGGCCGTGCGTCCCAACGTCGAATAAAGCGCCTGCACCGGGATGTCGAGTTTCTTAAGGGTCATGTTGACGAGTTCCTTGGTCTGCGCATGCCCCCTGGCGTAGAGCATCAGCACCCGCGCCAACGGACCGACTTCCATGGGCTTGCCCTTCCAGCGCGGCGACTTGAGCCAGGAATAACTCTTATCCGTATCGAGGTGTTCATACGGCGGCTTGGGGCCGGTGTAATTCAGCGTGGTTTCGCCGGCGTAGGGATGCAACCCCTTGTCCTTGCCACCGCTGTAGTCATACCACGAGTGCGAGACATATTCCTGAATTTGATCCTCGGCGTTGAGATCGACATCGTGGATCGTCGACAGGTCGCGATTGAGAATCACGCCGCGTGGCACCAGGAAGCTATTCACATCATTGGCGCCCTGGCCTGGAAAATCGCCGTAGGTCATGAAATTTCCCACGCCTTCACCTTGACTGCCCCAATCCTTATAGAAACTCGCGATCGCGAGCGTATCCGGCACATATACCTGATCCACAAAGGCGCGCATGGAGTCGATGATGTTTTTTACTTTTTCAAGGCCTACCATGTTTACCGCGGTGGCGCCCGCACCGCCACGGTAATGCGGACCTTGGCCCTGCCCCTGATGTTGCGGATGCACGCTGATCGCGCTCGGCACGCCGCCCACCAGGAAATTGGGGTGGGGATTCTTTCCACCAAAAATGGTGTGCAATTGCGCCACGTCGCGCTGCCAGGAAAGCGCTTCGAGGTAATGCGCCACCGCCATGAGATTCGCTTCGGGCGGCAACTTGTACGCGGGATGACCCCAGTAACCGTTGGCGAAGATACCGAGCTGTCCACCCTCGACAAAATTCTTGAGCTTCTTCTGCGTGTCGGAAAAATAGCCAGGCGAGGACTTGGGGTAACCGCTGATCGACTGCGCCAAGTCCGAGGTCTTTTTCGGATCAGCCTTCAGCGCCGAAACCACATCCACCCAATCGAGCGCATGGAGATGGTAGAAGTGCATGACATGATCGTGCACGTACTGCGCGCCAATCATGAGATTACGGATCAATTGGGCGTTAGGCGGAATCTCGATCTTCAGCGCATCTTCCACCGAGCGCACCGAGGCAATGCCGTGCACCAGGGTGCAAACGCCGCAAATGCGCTGGGCGAACGCCCAGGCGTCACGCGGATCGCGCCCGCGCAAAATGATCTCAATGCCGCGCACCATGGTGCCAGCACTCGAGGCTTGGGTGATAACTCCATTGCCGTCCGTCTTGGCCTCGATACGCAGATGCCCTTCGATGCGGGTGACAGGATCGACGACGACAGTTTGTGCGCTCATGTTTTATCTTCCTAAGTTTCGCGCCCTGATGGGCTCGCTACTCTATTTTGCTGATGGCGGTGACAGATGCTCGGCAATCATCTCCGTTAAGCTCAGCACCTTCACGTCCATATGGTTATGTTCCAGACCTTCCTCCAGCATGTTGCGACAGTTGGAGCAGGCGGTAACCATGGCCTGGACATTGATCTTGTCGAGCTGACTCTTCTTACGACTGAAAACTTTGATCCGTAGCGGTTCGGCGCGCTCGTTGGCGCTGACACCGCCTCCACCGCCGCAGCACCAGTTCATGTTGCCGGCGTCTTCCATCTCAACGAAGTCAGGCGCGATCATGCGCAGCAAGTTGCGCGGTTGGTCGTGGACACCGCCGCGGCGCACCAATTGGCAGGGGTCGTGAAATGTCATGCGCTCGGTCTCGATACCTTCGGTGCGCAGCTTGCCCGCGGCGCGCAACTCGTCGAGCACTTCAAGGATATGTTTGACCTTGAAGGTGAATGGCCGGCCGATAAGATTCGGGCCTTCCCAGCGCAATGCCGTGTAGGCGTGGCCGCATTCGGGGCTAATTACGGTCTTGACCTTGAGCCGCTCGGCGCTGTCAACAATGCGCTTAACCATCACCGCTGCCAGGTCCGAGGAGCCGATCTGCATACCGCTGTTGGTGGCTTCGTAGGCGGTCGAAGACAAGGTCCAGCTCACGCCAGCTTGATGGAAAATCTGCGCCGCTGCGCCCATGAATTCGGGAAACTGCATGATCTCCGCCGACGACATCAGCAACAGATAATCGACGCCGGCCTTGTCGAGCGGGATTTCCAGGCCGGTGTCTTTCTGGGCGTGCTTGATCTGTGCTCGCAAGGTGTCGGCCGTTACGCCCATCGGACTGCCGATCTCGATGGAACGGATAGTGGCTTCCTTGAGACCGCTCGGTGCATGACCGGAAGCCACCATGCCTTCACGTATTTTACGCACCATATAAACGATATCGTTACCGACCGGGCAGACCATGGTGCAGCGTCCGCACAGCGTACAACTGTCGTAAATCAGCGTTTCCCACTCTCCGAGTTCAGCATCGGTGAGAGGTTTGGACAGGCCCATTATCTTCAGTAGTTTGCCCCAGAAGGTGAACTCCTGCTGCCACAGCTTACGCAGCGGCTCAAGTTTGTGGATAGGCGTGTATTGGGGATCACGTGTTTCAGTGTAAAACAGGCAAGCGTCGGCACACATGCCACAGTGCACGCAGCTACTGAAGAATGAAGCGATGGGCGCGTCAATCTTGTCGATCATCGCGGCGAGACCCTGTTGTAATGATGTGCTCATACCGCCACCCCCTTGCGCGCTGCCATGTCGCCGGTGTACCAGCGTGAAACGATAAAGGTGAAGGCGTGCATCAGTTTGGTGAACGGGAAAACCACCAACAGCAACTCAACACTCAATATGTGCATGGCGAGCATTTGTGTGTAGGTGAATACTGCATTGTGCAGCAGCATGTAACCGGTCAGCAGTGGCAGCAGCGAAACCAGCCAGACAAAATAATCCTGAAGGGTTGAGAGAAAACGTCGCACCGGGTTGATGAAACGATGCACGCCCAGCGCGATCAACGCGCCGATGGACAAGATTGCTATGACTTCAATGGCGCCATTGGACAGCGCCGGCCAGCTTACGTCCAGAAGATCGTGAAACAGCCGGATGTGCGGCGCAAACAACAACAGCGTGGTAAAAAATCCCAGGTGAAAAATATAACCGGCGATGAATACCAGCCCAGCGTGTTTCATCAGGCCCGATGAGGGAATGCTGCGCATAAACACGGTACGCCAACCACCCATCCTGCCGCCCGCGCGCGGTTCGGCGAGATCAGGCTTACGTCCCAGCATCCACATCTCGACCAGACGTATCAATACACCGAGCAAGAAGACGCCGATGGCAATTTGCAGACCGGTGCCGCGTGCCCATTGAAGAATGGCGATGGCATTCATGATCCCGATCCTCCTTTCAAGTCATCGACGGTAAGCGGCTTACGCGAGCGCTTGGCTTCAGCTTTGGTGTTACGGCTGGCAAGGCCGACCGCCGCACCAACCGCGACACCGACGCCAACCCCCAGAGCCGCCCAGTTGGCGACATCTTTCGTCGGTGCACTGAGTGCGGAGTAAAAACTGCCGGCATCCCAAAAATCCGGCTCCGAGCAGCCGATACATCCGTGACCGGATTCAATCGGAAAACTCACGCCGCCATTCCATTTGGTCGTGGCGCAGGCGTTGTGCGTGGTCGGTCCCTTGCAGCCGAGTTCAAACAGGCACCAGCCGTTGCGCGCGCCTTCGTCGTCGAAGCTCTTGGCAAACTTGCCTTGGTCATAAAACGGCCGACGGTAACAACGGTCATGAATAGTATCGCCGTAAAACACCATGGGCCTGCCATGCTCATCGAGGTCTGGGATAGTGCCCATGGTGAGATAATGAGCAATGACGCCGGTAATCACGACTGGAATGGGTGGACAGCCTGAGACATTAATAAGAGGCTTACGTGCAACAATACCTTGATCCATCAGGTATGACACACTGACTGCGCCCGTCGGATTCGGGTTGGCCTTGGGGATACCGCCAAAGGCGGCACAGGTGCCAACGGCGACTACCGCGGCCGCGTGCGGAGTAATCCATTGCAGGATATCCAGATTGGTTCTGCCAGCAATCGTGGAGTAGATTCCGCCGTCCTTGAGCGGGATAGACCCATCAATCATTAGAATAAATTTTCCGTCGTTCTTCTCGATGGCCTCCTTGAGGATATGTTCGGCAAAGTGTCCGGCGCAGGCGATCAGCGTTTCTTGATAATCGAGCGAGATCGTCTCGAAGATGAGGTCTTCCAGTCTCGGCGAATGCGAGCGCGTGAGAGATTCGAGGCAGCCGGTGCACTCCTGAAACGATAAATAGACCACTGACTGGCGCCGCGCGGTGGCAAGCTTCTCCGCCATTTCCGCGGCCATTGCCGGCGGCATGGCCATGAGCGTGGCCATAGAAGCGCAGAACTTGAGGAAGGTTCGGCGGCTGACGCCACGCTGCGCGAGGGTTTCGGCCAAGGTTTTGTCGTCAAGCATCGGCGTCTCCTTTTTCTATTTCCGTCGACTGATTTATGCGTGAACGCAGCTTGTCGAGACCCACGCGCGCATCGGCGGGATGCGTCAGCAGAATCTCGGGCATGACTGTCACCTCGATAAACTCCGCGACAATCGTTTCGTCACTGTTGTGATGCGTCACCCACCACACACCGTGGATGGATGTCTCACGCACCTGCGTCGGCCCCATGGCATCGAGAGTGGCGCCGACCTCGCCTTCGCCAAGGACTTCTTTCAGTTTTTGGTAATCGTCGGGAGACATCGGCAGGCTGCGCAGATCGATGGCGCCGCCGCGCTCGGTCTCGACCAACCTAGCAAGCAGGGTTTCGATCTCGCGCAGGATCGGCTGGATGCTGCCGAGCAGACTGGTATTGCCGCGCGTGTCCAGCACCTGAATGTTTATCTCGTGCAAACTCATGCGTTCCACCTCTGGATGAGTTCAAGAACGGCGGCCGTCACTTTTGGAATTGCGTGTACCACCGGGTCAGTCGGCTGCTCGCCCAGCTCAACACGCTCAGGCTGAATGCCGATAAGCGCACGACGTATCGGTAGCGTGTTGGTGAGACGGGCAATAGACAGCAGATCAATAAGGCTGACCTCGTGTACGCTCAAGCGTTTGCTGCGGTTGAGGAAGCGGTCCATGTCGTCACCCTCGAACACCCGTATGCTGCCCGCGGGCGCATGCATCTGCGCCGCATCGACAACGATCAGATTGTCGGCGTCTTCTATTACACCCGTGAGAGTGAAGTTCAACGTGCCGGCATCGATAAATTCCGCTTCAAGCAAATCCGCATGCTGGTCCTGGAGATACCGAATCGCGTGCACACCGGCGCCATCGTCGCGCATGAGCGTGTTACCCATACCTACCACAAGCGTCCTTGATATTGCCATGGCTCAGTAAATTACTCTTATCAGCTTATCAAGTCACACAGTTCGACATGTGGACTTGCCTCTTGCCAACAGAGGAGGGATACTGGATTTTTACACATACCTGCTCGCAAAAAGCGTACGTTGCATTGCATGTAAATATGTTACGCAGTGCGCGCAGGTGCGTCTTGACCCATGTCAATAATTCTTTTTTATCTTCACGCTAGTATGCTTTCATTGCCGGAAAGTTGAGCGAGGAGGTCATTATTTCATGTGCCTTGGCATTCCCATGCAGATCGTGGAAGTTAATGGGTTCAGCGCGCGTTGCGTGGCCAAGGGCGTGGAACGCGACGTCAGCCTGTTTCTGCTGCAACATGAAAACCTCGCACCGAGAGATTACGTCATGGTGCATGTCGGTTACGCGATTCAGAAAATGACCGAACAGGACGCGCGTTCCGCCTGGGAAATATACGACGAGATGTTGTCCGCGCACGGGGTAGAACGCGGTGCATGAGCTCTGTGTCTGCCAGGAAATGCTCAATCAAGTGGCCGACATTGCGTCTAAACATCGCGCCCTTGGCGTGCGCAGCATCGTGGTGCGTGTCGGTCCATTGTCTGGCGTCGAGCCAACACTGCTCGCGCAGGCATTCCCGTTGGCGCGCGCCGGGACGATTGCCGAAGGCGCTGAACTTGTCATCGAGAATCAGCCAGTGCGCGTGAAATGCGAGAACTGCGGAGCCGAATCGGATACCACCGCCAACCGTCTGATCTGCGGCGAATGTGGCGATTGGCATACGCAATTGATAAGCGGCGATGATCTGCTGCTGGCGAGCGTGGAACTGACGACCTGAATCGGAGGCGCTATGTGCGAGACCTGCGGCTGCAACGTGACACCCGGCAATGCCCATCTGGCTTATAAAAAGAACGACCAGGGTGCGAGCGCGGTCACGGTCCTCAAGAGCCTACTGTCGGCCAATGACCACGAAGCGGCACATAACCGTGCGCATTTCGACACCCGCGGCGTGCTGGCCGTCAACCTCATGTCCTCACCGGGCAGCGGCAAGACCGCGTTGCTCGAAGTCACCATTGAAGCGCTAAAGAACGAGCTCCGGATCGCCGTCATCGAAGGCGATCTCGAAACCGAGAACGACGCCGAGCGTATCCGCGCCCAAGGCGTACCGGCTTTCCAGATCACCACCGGATCGGCTTGCCATCTCGACGCACACATGATTCACAGCGCGCTTCACAGCATGATGCTCGATAATGTGGACATCCTGTTTATCGAGAACGTTGGGAACCTCGTTTGCCCGGCAAGTTTCGATCTCGGACAACACCGCAACATTACACTGCTGTCGGTTACCGAAGGCGATGACAAGCCATCCAAGTATCCGGTCATGTTCCGGGCCGCCGATCTGGTACTACTTACCAAAACTGATCTGCTTGCGGTACTTGGTGATTTTTCACTGGCACGCGCCGAAGACAACCTGCGTAAACTGGCGAGTCGTGCGCCGGCGCTGGCCCTATCGGCAAAAAAACGTACTGGACTTGAGGCCTGGTTTCACTGGCTGCGCGGCGAGCTCGCCGCGCAGCGTGCACGTGTGGCAAGCGGTGAAACCCTGCGTCCGGCGGTCCAGCCGGACGGAGCAAATCTGCATGCCGGCAACACGGCGAGGCCGACGCCTCCGTTCGTGTACCACCCGGCACCCGGAACGCCATGAGCCTCAGCGCGCGCGAATGGCTCGATAAAATACGCGCCCTGCCGCTGCCGGGCCCGGTGCGGATCATGAACGTTTGCGGTGGGCATGAGCGCTCGATTTCCGCGGCTGGACTGCGTGGCGCGTTGCCGAAAAATATCGAACTCATTCCCGGCCCCGGCTGTCCGGTGTGCATCTGCCCGGAAGAGGACGTTTACCAGGCGATCCAGCTCGCCCTTCACGAGAAAATCATCCTGGTCTCGTTCGGCGACATGCTGCGCGTGCCGGTCAATGCACCGAAGAAAGAGGCGCGCTCGCTTGAGCAGGCGAAAGCCCTGGGCGCCGATATCCGCCCGATTGCTTCGCCCACCGAGGCGGTAAAGATCGCGCAAGAAAATCCGGATATCCCGGTGGTGTTCTTCGCCGCCGGTTTTGAAACCACGACAGCGCCGGTCGCGAGCATGCTGTACGAGGGCACGCCCAGCAATCTTTTCGTGCTGCTTTCCGGACGGCTCACCTGGCCAGCCGTGGCGATGCTGCTCGATTCCGAGCGACCGGATTTCGATGCGCTGGTGGCGCCGGGGCATGTCTCCACCATCATGGGGCCGGAGGAGTGGAATTTTGTTGTCGAGAAACACGAGCTCCCAACCGCCGTGGCGGGCTTTACGACCGAGAGTCTGCTCGCGGCTTTTTATTCCGTGCTGCGCCAGAAACTTGAAGGGAAACTTTTCCTCGACAACTGTTATGCCGAGGTCGCGCATCCTGGCGGCAATCCAACAGCTCGGCAACAACTGAATCATACGATGGAGGTAACCGACGCCAGCTGGCGCGGCATTGGCGTCATTCCGAATTCGGGCTTCGCGCTCCGGGAAAGTCAGCGCGCTCACGATGCGCGCCGTGAATTTCCGGCTTACGATACGGCGGCACGCAAACGTAAAGGCGAAATGCCGCCCGGCTGCGACTGCGCACGCGTGGTGCTGGGCAAGATATACCCAAATGAATGTATTCTCTATGGCCGCGCCTGCACGCCGCGCCATCCCATAGGACCTTGCATGGTTTCGGACGAGGGTGCGTGTCGTATCTGGTGGTCCACCGGTGTGCGCGAGTCCAAACAAGAAGCCGTCGGCTAAGCGGCCGACATACGCTATCCCTTTATCAACTGCACACAATGCAGGTCATGTTACACGCTCACTCAGTACTCGCCGAGCAATGACGGTACCATCAGCTACGACCAGGTAATCGAAGGACACTTCGCACGAGAATGAATGCCAAAACCGATATCTTCGACGCTCAACACGTCATGCTCGCCCACGGCAATGGCGGACGTTTCATGCGCGAGCTGATCGAGCGAGTGTTCGCCCGGCATCTCGCCAATCCGCTGTTGGACATCCAGGCCGATGCCGTGGCCTTGCCGCTACCAGACAACGAGATCATGCTCACCACCGACGGCTTCACGGTACAACCGCTGGAATTCCCCGGCGGGGATATCGGCTCGCTGGCGGTGCACGGCACCGTGAACGACTTGTCGGTCGCCGGTGCGCGTCCATTGTACCTATCGCTAAATGCCTTCATTGAGGAAGGATTCGAGATTGCCTGCCTGGAACGGATCGTTGAAAGCCTGGCGCGCGCGGCGCGCGCGGCCGGGGTGCAAGTGGTCGCGGGCGACACCAAGGTCGTGCCCCGTGGCGAGGGCGGCGGTTTGTACCTGGCTACCACCGGTGTGGGCGTGCGTCGCCGGAAACTGCGGTTGGGGATGGATCGGATACGCGCTGGCGACGCCGTGTTGGTCAGCGGCCCAGTAGGCGATCACGGCATTGCCATTATGTTCGCGCGCGAGCAGTTCGGCCTGCGTGGCGACCTGCAATCCGACGCTGCCAGTGTCTATCCTCTGACGTCGGCGCTGCTGGAATTGCCGGGTCTGCGCTTCATGCGCGACCCGACACGTGGCGGCCTCGCCATGATTGGCAATGAAATCTGTCGCGCCACGGGCTTCGGTATGCGGTTACGCGGGTCCGCCCTCCCGGTGCGTGATTCCGTACGCTCGGTATGCGAGATGCTCGGTTACGACCCGCTGTATCTCGCCTGTGAAGGCCGTGTGGTGGCGGTGGTGGCGCCCGATGAGGCGATGACCGCGCTTGACGTCTGGAAGGCGCTCCCGCAAGGCCGTGATGCCGCGCTCATCGGGCACGTAACAAAAGACAAACCGTACCTGATCCTGGAAACCGAACTCGGTGGCGAACGTCTGCTTGAAGAACTCGAGGATGATGCGCTACCGCGGATTTGTTGATGACCGCGAGGTGATCGTCAATACGATTCGGCCAGGATGAATAAAAACATTTGAAATAAGACTTCACGTCGACCTAAGCGAGATACCCGGTCGCGCGTGAACCCTATTGCCGAGCGGCCGTCTCCGCTCAGGATGCCGACCGGATTGATACCGGTATTTTTGTCTTCGAACTGCCTTCGCAGAAAGCCGGCGTCGTGCGCATCACCTGCCATTGACAGGACGAGCGGAACGAGTAGGGCTACCTTTAAGCTGACATGCCAATGTGTCGATGCCGCCGACACCAAACTGAATTGATGAAATACTACTTCCGTGCTCTCGCCCTGTTGCTGCTGCTCGCCGCTGTCGCCGGCTGCACCAGCCCGGCTTATTACTTTCATGCCGTATCAGGGCAACTTGAAATCCTCAACAAGCGCCGGCCGATCGAAGAAGTACTGAACGACCCGGCCACAGCCCCGCAGACCCGACAGCAGCTTGAGCTGGTCCTGCGCTTACGCGACTTTGCCAACCAAGAGCTGCGGCTGCCGGACAATCGCAGTTATCGAAGCTATGCCGATCTGGGACGGCCGTTTGTCGTCTGGAATGTGTTCGCCACGCCGGAATTGTCGCTGAAACCGAAACAATGGTGTTTCCTGTTCGCCGGTTGTGTGGCCTACCGCGGTTATTTCGAGCGCGACAAGGCGGAGCGATTTGCCACCGATCTTAGACAGGACGGTTATGACGTATACGTCGCCGGCGTAGCCGCCTATTCCACACTCGGCTGGTTCAACGACCCCGTACTCAACACGTTCGTCCACCGCTCCGAGGCCGACCTTGCCGGTCTGCTGTTCCATGAGCTGGCGCATCAGCTGCTTTACATCAGCGGTGATACCGCCTTCAACGAATCCTTCGCTACCGTGGTGGAACTGGAAGGCGTGAAGTGCTGGTTCGAACACCATGGCACGCCGCAACAGGCGGAAGCCTACCGGCAGAAAATCCAGCGGCGTGAGGAATTCACCGCGCTGGTATTGAAGCACAAAGCACGTCTCGCAGAAATTTACGTCTCGAACTTAAACGACACGGAAAAACGCTCAGCCAAGACACGAGTATTTAAGGACCTGCGAAGTGATTACGCGCTGCTTAAGGCAAATTGGGGTGGCTATACAGACTACGACAAGTGGTTTGCCCAGGACCTAAACAATGCCCATCTGACGGCAATCGGTCTCTACTACCAGTATGTCACCGCATTCCAGAAACTGCTGGCACAACAGCGAGGTAATCTCACGGCTTTCTATCGCAGAGTGGATGAAATCGCGAAACTAACGAAAACCGAGCGCAAGGCTGCACTCGAGACAAGTCTCAACGACGCAAGTAACTAGGTGCAATTTCCTCGAGACCTGTCGGCATAATTCCAAACACTTCGGGAAACCCTTTCTCGCATACACTGTCTATTTGCAGCGAGCGGTAGTTGTCGAGCGAGAACGGTTTGCCGGGGGCAAACTCCAGCACCGCGGCTTGCAGATAAGACAGGCTATCGGGCAGGCCGACAATACATGCGCGCTTGCCGATCAGTTTTGCCACGTATTCCACGATTTCACGCAGGGTATACACCTTCGGGCCGCAGAGGTCGTAGCGCTGCCCGAAAGTTTTGTGGTTGTCGAGTGATTCTGTAAGCGCGCGTACCACGTCCTCGACATACACCGGCTGGAAACGCGCGCCGGGGCAGACAAGCGGGAACACGCCGGGCACCAGGCGCAGCAGACCGGCGAAGCGGTTCAGAAAGCTGTCACCGGGACCAAAGATGACCGAGGGGCGGAAACTGGTGACGTGCAGATCCGGGCCCTCGGCGCGGTGCACCGCCTTCTCGCCCAGCGCCTTGGTGCGCAGGTAATGGCTCGGCGCCAGGCGCGTAGCGTGCAGCGCGCTCATGTGCAGCAGGCGCCGCACACCCGTCTCGCGGCAGGCTTGTACTATTTTTTCCGGCAGTTCGGCGTGAACCCGCGTAAATCCTTTTCCCGAGCGGCCTTTCTCGTTCAGGATGCCGACCAGATTGATGACGGTATCCTGGTTCTCAAACTGCTGGCGCAAAAAATCGACGTCGTGCACGCTGCCTTCCGCCAGTCGTACCGTGGGCAGCACCAGGATATCGCGGTGCCGCGCCGCGTGACGCGTGAGCATAACGACATCATGACAGGCTTCGGAGAGACGTGCGGCGAGGCGTTTTCCGACGAAGCCGGTACCGCCGAGAAGACAGATCTTGTGCGGGGCCATCGGGTCATTCTGCGCCGCCGCCGAGGCCAAAACCAGAGGTCCGCGTCCGTGCGCAAAAGATCAAATATTCAGAATATTGCTGACTTTCTCCGAAGGAAGAAACCGGGGCGAGAGAGATTCACCACGAGCCGAATTACACCATGTTTTTTTCGTCCCCCGGACGATAGATGGCGTACCCCCGTCCACTGCGTTTGGCCCCGTACATGGCCACGTCGGCGCTGCGGCATAAACTGGCGACATCCTCTCCGTGTTGCGGGTACATGGCGATACCGATGCTGCAAGCACTGCTAAGCGTGTTGTCACCGACCTTGAAAGGCGGTTCCATGACCTTGAGCAGTTTTTCGGCGACCCTTATGGCACCGGCCGCGTCCGTCGAGGGCAACACAATGGCGAACTCGTCACCGCCGAGCCGGCCGGCGGTGTCCGACTGCCGCAATATGCGCCGCAGACGCAGAGCGACCTGTTTCAGCAAACTGTCTCCAGTGTCGTGCCCATGTTTGTCGTTGACCTCCTTGAACCGGTTGAGGTCGATCATCATGAGCGAGATCACTTTCTTCTCGCGCTTTGCGATATGGATTCCCTGCTGCAGACGGTCCTCGACCAGCGAACGGTTCGGCAGGTCCGTGAGCATGTCGTGCAACGCCAGGTGCTCTAGCTCCTTCACGGCATCGGCCAGGGCGGTGGTACGCTGGGCGACGCGTCGCTCCAGTTCAGCGTTGAGGGCCTGCAGATCGCGCTGGTATTCCTCGGACTGCTGCTTGGATTTATTCAGCTGATCGAACAGCTCGGCATTTCCGACCGCGAAGCTAACCTGGTGGGCAAAGAGCGTAAGCAGATCAAGGTCACGCTGGCTGAAATCCTTACTGCCAATCTTGTTGATACCAGCGATGCCGCCGAGAATTTGGCGCTTGCCGATGAGCGGCACGAGGATGATGCTGCCAGCTTGCTTCTCCCACCGGTTTCTTTCTTCCTCTCCCAGCTCGTCGAGTATGCCGTGCCACCAGGGACGCCGGTGACGCAACACCCAGCCGCAAAGACCGCTGTCCAACGGCAGAGATTGGCCCACGATTTCATCGGCGTTTTTTCCGCATCCGGCGCGGTAAGTATATTGGCCGAGTTTCTCATCCAGCACCGGGATCAGCACGGTCTCGGCGAGGATAAGTTTGCGCGCATGGTCGGCGACCACCTGAAATACTTTCTGAAGATCGAGCTCGCCGCTCATGGCCTCGGCGGTTTCCCGAAGCATGGCGATCTCGAATTCACGATCGCGCAGCTGGCTTTCCAGCAGAAATATTTGGTTTTCCTTTTTCAATGTAGGCCCCTACCCTGGACCGCCCCGGCTTATCCGGACGGATTCATGAAGTACTACCCGTAGGAAAGAGTGTAGATCAGGGAAACGATGGCCGTGCCCTATATCTAGCGGTGAAAAATCAGGGCTTTTCGCGGATAACCCGGGAAGACAGTTATTTTTCCGGCGGCGCGATATCCGTCATGCGGTCGCGCAAGCGCACCGGGCGACTGCCCAGACGATGGTCGTACACGGTGGTGTAGGACATGACGTTTTTCACGTAGTCGCGTGTCTCGCTGAAAGGAATCAGCTCGACCCAGATATCAGCCTCCATGTTGCGCTCCGGCAGCCAGCTGTTGACGCGGTTCGGGCCGGCATTGTAGGAGGCCGTGGCCAGCACCTGGTTGCCGTTGTTGCGACCCAGTATTTCCTTCAGGTAGCTCGCGCCGAGGCGCAGATTGTTTTCGACGTTCAGCAGCGCGCGGTTGTTGCGGATCGGCATGTTGATCTTGCGGCCCGTGAGCCGTCCGGTGGACGGCATCAGTTGCATCAGCCCGAGCGCACCGGCCGAGGAGCGGGCATCGACAACGAAGGCGGATTCCTGGCGCACCACGCCATAAACCCAGCTGGGATCGATACCGGCCTCGGAAGCGTTGTTCTCGATTACCTCGCGATAAAGCAGCGGAAAGCGCAGCTCGAGATCGTCCTGATGATCGCTCTTCGCCACCGTGAGGATGGCGCGGTCGTGCCAGCCCCACTGGCGCGCGATCACCGCCGCCACCGCGAGATCACGGTTGTTCATGCGTCGCATGGTCCAGATCCATTGACGACGCGCGTCGATAACTTGCCCCATCTGGTACAGCTCCTGCGCCATCTGGATGCCTGGACGCGCCAGCATGGCGCTGATTTCTTCTGGGCTGGCCTCGGTGCTGACGTGTTGCATCGAGTAATCCGCATCGACGCGATCCGCGGCGAGGAAACCGTAATAGCTGCGGTCGCGCGCCAGTCCCTGATACAGACTGCGCGCATCGCTTTTGCTGCCCGTGGCCTCGAGGATGCGCGCACTCCAGTAGCGCCAGCGTCCTTCACTCTGCTGCTCTTCGCTCAGTCCTGCGATGAAACGCTTCGCCGTTTCCCACTGCCCGGCGCGCAGCGCCGCTTTCACCCGCCACAAGTGGAGCGATTCGTCTGCGGGATCGGCGGAAACCTCCGATAGCCAAGCCAGCGCCTGGGGTAGCTGGTCCTGTGCCGCCAGTATGCCGATATAACGCATGACATAATTGTCGTCCTCGCCGAAAAACTGGTACTTGCCCTTCAGGAGATGCCACTGAATCATGGCTTCCTCGGGGTCACGGTAGGCGAGTCGCACGATGCCGTGCTTGACCACCATGCGCGCCACCGGCGTTTCGACCGGATAGGAAATATTGTGCAACTCACGCACGGGATCGCGATGCATGGCCTGCCAACGCCGGACCCACACCCGCTCGGATGGATCGAGCTGGCTGGCGATCTCGCCAGCGAGCCGCAAATTACGCGCTTCCATCGCCAGACGAATACGCGCCCAGACCTTGTCGGCGGTCATGTGGCCGGCCTTCTTCCAGGCGCTGAACACCGGATCGCAGGCCCGCGGTAATTGCTTGCCCGTGAGCCAGAGCTGCTCTGCTTCGGTCATGAGTGTCGCCTGCTGTTCGCTGGTCTTGAGTAAATGCGACAGGCGCAGGCACTGCAATTCCGGCTCGTCCTCGATGTCCTGGTATTCCTTGAGAAAGGTGGACCAATCGCCGCGGCTGGCGAGCACGCGCAGCCATTTCTTGCGGATGGTGTCGCTGATCGGCGCCTGGTTATTTTCTGCGAGGAAACTCCGGATGTCGGCGGCGGGGGTGGATGGCACGCGGTTTTTCAGGGATTCGTATTCAAGATAACCGCGCAGAATATAACCATCCAGACGATTGTAGAGTGTCTTAAAACGGCTGGTTTGTCCGGCCTTCAGGGCCTCCAGCGCGGTAAGATAATCGCGGCGGCGGTTTTCTTCTTCCTCGGTAATATCCTGGGCAAACGAGGTGTTTGCCGCACCGAACAAACCGAACAAAACCAGAAAAAAGAGAAAATATCGACGCATGATGTCTTTATTATAGATAACAACATCTGAAATAGTCGGCGCTGAGCGGTAAGATTATTCCCATCAACCATGGAAACGATCAATCCTGCCACCGGCGAACGGTTGAAAACCTTCGACACGTGGAACGAGCAACGGGTGGAAGCCACGCTCGCCAATGCGGCGACAGCCAACCCGGCCTGGCAGGCAACGTCATTTGCCGAACGCGCGCGGCTGTTGCGCAACGCCGCCGTCGAACTGCGAAACAACACTGAGTACTATGCCGGAATCATCACCCTCGAGATGGGCAAGATCGTCAGGGAGGCACGCGCCGAGATCGAGAAATGCGCCTGGGGTTGTGAGTTCTACGCCGAACACGCCGAGACCTTCCTCCGGGATGAAATAATCCAGACCGATGCAAGCTCAAGTTACGTAAGCTATCCGCCGCTGGGTACTGTGCTCGCCGTCATGCCGTGGAATTTCCCCTTCTGGCAGGTATTCCGTTTCGCCGCACCGAGCCTGATGGCGGGCAATACGGCGCTGCTGAAACACGCCTCGAATGTCCCGCAGTGCGCGCTTGCCATCGAGGAAATCTTTCGCCATGCCAGGTTTCCCAAAGGAGTTTTCCAGACGCTCATGATTACCGCCGCGCAGGCGGAAAAAATCATCGCCGATCCGCGCATTCATGCCGTGACATTGACCGGTAGCGAAGCAGCCGGCAGAAAAGTTGCCGCGGCCGCCGGTGCCGCACTCAAAAAAACAGTGCTGGAACTCGGTGGCTCGGATGCCTTTGTTGTGCTCGCGGATGCCGACCTGGAACAGGCGGTGAATATCGGTATCTCGTCGCGTTTTCTCAATGGCGGCCAGAGTTGTATCGCCGCCAAACGATTCGTCCTGGTGGAATCGATCGCCGAGGCCTTCATCGAGCGATTCGGGCACATGGCCCACTCGCTGCGCCTGGGCGATCCGGCCCGTGAAGACACACAGATCGGCCCGATGGCGCGCGCTGATCTGCGCGACCAATTGCACAAGCAGGTGACCGACTCGATCACGGCGGGCGCCACGTTCGCACTGCATGGCGGGCCGGTGGCGGGACCGGGATTTTTCTACGAGCCGACGGTCATCGATCATGTCCGGTCCGGGATGCGCGCCTACGAGGAAGAACTGTTTGGTCCGGTCGCGATTGTCATTCGCGTCAAGAATGATGAAGAAGCAATCCGCGTCGCCAACAATAACCGTTACGGGCTGGGCGCAAGTGTCTTCACGCGAGATGTGAAAAAAGGCGAACAACTGGCACGACGCATCCAGTCCGGCTCAAGCTTCGTCAATGGCATGGTCAAGAGCGACCCGCGCCTGCCCTTCGGAGGAGTAAAGGCCTCGGGCTACGGGCGCGAACTGTCCGTGCACGGTATCCGCGAGTTTGTGAATGCCAAAGTAATTTGGATCAAGTGACATAAATAAAAACGGCCGGAATCATCCGGCCGTTTGCGTCCCAGGATCTGTATTCAGGTTAGAAACGATAGAGGAGGCCCGCGGTCCTCAGGTTGACATCCCAATTCCTCACGCTGAAACGCTCCAGTTCCACGCGCGCTGCGAAATTTTTGGCAAAATCGTACTGCAGTCCGGCACCCCAATAAAATTCGAAATCGGTTGCGCCGGAAAATGTACCGGTACCACTGGTGATGTTCGTAATTTTCGAGTCGTTGCGGGAAAACCCAATGTGCAGAATGGCGCCGAGCTTACTGACGACCGGAATATAACCAGCCGCGCCAAAGGTAAACGTCTTGATCTCTTCTGTCCCCGTCGATGTGGCAGTATCTGCATGGGTCTTGCCCAGATCAATATAAGACACCTCGACTGCCACGTATTGGTCCCACAGTGGATAACCGAAGACTACTTTCCATGCTGAATCTTTATTATCCAGACTGCCAGTGAAATTCGTTCCACCACCCGCAATACCAATTTTCGCCGCGGCAGTATTATTCTCGGATTTTCCGAAGCTGATTCCGGCATAATAATCATAATCACCGGCGTTGACCGCGAACGGTAATATCATCGTCAGGCTGGCGATCGCTACCTTCGCAAGATATTGCATACGCATGATTCTCTTCCTCCTCCAGAATGAAATTAGTATTGTTTAAGACCCGCGCCGGTCTCCGCTCTCCTGGGCGGAGGCAAGTCGCCGGACAACTTGTTGTTACGGGCAAACAATACCGTCCGCCCCCGATAACGTCAATGACAGCCATAAACAACTGAACTTCTTAAGGTGGTTGCTTAAAACACAACATGATGACGCCGAAAATAGCTGCGCCGGGCGTCATGTCGGCGCCTGCTTACGGTAAGCACGCCACATCAGACCGGCCCCAAACAGTATCATCGGCAGACTCAATATCTGTCCCATGGTCACCCAGTCAAAGGCCAGATAACCCAGCTGCGCGTCCGGTTCGCGCGCGAACTCGACCAGGAACCGGAATCCGCCATAGCAGAGCAGGAACAATCCCGAAACGGCGGACGCCGGGCGCGGCTTGCGCGCATATATCCACAGGATGATAAAAAGCGCGACACCTTCCAGCATGAACTCGTAAAGCTGCGATGGATGGCGCGGCAACGATCCAGCGTTGGGAAACACCATGCCCCACGAAACATCGGTGACGCGCCCCCAGAGTTCATGATTGATGAAATTGCCGAGACGTCCCGCGCCCAGCCCGAGCGGCGTTAGCAGCGCGACAAAATCAGCGACAATAAAAAAGCTGCGCCGGGTCTTGTGCGCGTACAGCCACATAGCAGCGATGACGCCGAGCAGACCGCCGTGGAACGACATGCCGCCGGACCATATGTAAAACACCTCCACGGGATGATCAAAGTAATAGGCAAGATTGTAGAAAAGGATATAGCCAAGTCGGCCGCCAAGAATGACGCCGAGGGCGCCATAGAAGATGAAGTCGGCGACTTCCTGCGGTTGCCAACCGGAACCCGGACGTTTCGCGCGATAGACACCCAACCACCAAGCACCGAGGAAACCGATGAGGTACATCAGTCCGTACCAGTGAATCTTGAGCGGGCCGAGATGAATGGCAACGGGGTCGATATTGGGGGCGAGCATGGCGCGGTGAATTATGGACGAGAAGGATCAGCGCCGCCAGACAAACTCATGCGGCCTTCTGCACGGCAAGCGTGCCGGAACGGCCATCCACCGCACCGGTGATAAGTTCACACACCGGAATGCCATCACGATTTTCCAGATACTCCTGCGCCAGATTATCCAGACGGACGAAACGCACGGCGCGCCTTTTCGCTGCGCCAAGCAAGGCATGGAAAACTCTCATCTTGCTCATGCCCTCTATCTCGGCATGGGCGGTCAGGACATTGAGCTGTCCGGGCCGTATCCAGGACAGGTAACTCTCAACAAGGCGCTCGTCGGCATACTCCGGCCGCCCGAGCAGTTCATCGAACGTTGGTAGAGTCGTCGGAATCTGCAAGGTTTTGAAGACGACGCCATTGGCACGTGGAAAGAACGCATGCGTGCCGCGCGCATCGCTCGCATAAAGCAAGTTCGCATCATCGTAAGCCGCCAGGCTCATGTCATTCGCCTGCCAGCCGGCGGCGCCGGCGGTTTTCGCTGCCGTCTCATAGATACGCTCGAACTCGCGGCGCGCCTTGTCGAATTCTTCATAAACCTCGGCGCGCGACATGCGCGCGAGACCGTCCTGCCAGCGGATATGGTCGTAACAATGTATCCCGACTTCGTGACCACGGTCGCGCGCGGCGCGCATCAGCGCCTGATTGCGCCGGCCCACGTGCGGGCCGGGCCACAGCACGCCGTTCAATAACGTGCGCAACCCATAGATGGCCACGACATTGGTGCGCGCCGCCTTGCCGAAGAAACCGGGACGGAAAATGCGCCGGATGGCGCGGCCGGTGTTGTCGGGACCGAGCGAAAATAGAAACGTGGCTTTTATGCCGAATTCATCGAACAAATCCAGCAGGGCCGGCACCCCCAGGCGTGTGCCGCGATCGGTATCGACATCGACCTTGATGGCGAGACGAGTTTCCGGCATGGGCGTGGTTCAGGCTTCCAATTCCCGCGACGGCCGACCGAGGTGGTAATCGAGCGTCTTGCGCAGTGCGGTCTTCAGGTCGGTCGTCGGTTTCCAGCCCAGGTATTTCTCGGCATTCTTAATTGACGGCACACGCGTGAGGATGTCCTGATAGCCCTTGCCGTAGTAGTCACCTGAACTAACCGTGACGAGTTTAGTCTTTTCCGCGAGTGTAGCGTACTGGGGATAGGTCTTGACCAACGCTACCAGCGTCTCGGCCAGCTCGCGCACCGACATGTCGTTCTTCGGGTTGCCGATGTTGAATATTCTCGCGTCGGCACAGTCGTCCTTGTTCGCAATGATGCGCAGCAACGCATCCACGCCGTCGTCGATATAGGTGAAGCTGCGCCGCTGCGCGCCGCCGTCCACCAGCTGGATTTCCTTGCCGCGCAGGATGTTGCCGATGAACTGCGTCAATACGCGCGAGCTGCCTTCCTTGGGCTCGAGAATGTTATCGAGCTTGGGGCCGATCCAGTTGAACGGCCGGAACAAGGTGTATTTAAAGCCTTGCTGCTGGCCATAGGCGGCGATCACCCGGTCGAGCAGCTGCTTGCTGCACGAATAGATCCAGCGTGGCTTGTTGATCGGTCCGAGCACAAGGTGAGACGTTTCCTCGTCAAACTCGCGGTCGGCGCTCATCCCGTAGACCTCGGAGGTCGAGGGAAAGATCACACGCTTGTGGTAGCGCACGCACTGGCGCACGATCGCGAGGTTGGCCTCGAAGTCGAGCTCGAACACACGCAGCGGCTCAAGCACGTAGGTTGCGGGCGTGGCGATGGCCACGAGCGGCAGCACCACGTCACATTTCTTTACATGATACTCGATCCATTCCTTGTTGATGGTGATGTCGCCCTCGACATAGTGGAAGCGCTCGTGGCCGAGGCACTGGTCGAGCTTGTCCCGGCCCATGTCCATGCCGTAGACCTCCCAGTCGGTATCGCGCAGGATGCGCTCGGTCAAGCTGTTGCCGATAAAACCATTCACGCCGAGGATTAAAACCTTGAGGCTCATACTGACTCCATTTATCGATATCTAAATTAAACGGGGGCGACTAAACCTAGAATCTGATCGGGCCGCAAACCATGCGCGCTTCCTTCCTGCTCCGGACCGTCGTGCCATTGCCATTGGGTGATCTCGAGACAACCTTTACCAGCCGCCACACGCAAAGGCGCCACCGAAACCACCTGGCCGGGCCGTCCTTCCTGCTCCCGGCGCGGTTCGGCCCACCAGACAAAAAATCGCCGGCCATCCACTTCCGTGAAAGCCCCGGGGTAAGGATGCGTCACCGCCCGAACAAGATTGAAAATCCGTGACGCGTCGGCGCGCCAATCGATCCGTCCGTCCTCCGGTTTGCGCCCGCCGAAAGAGGTCGCCTGTGATTCGGTCTGTGGGTGGCGCGCGGGACGACCCTGCTTGATGGAATCCACGCTCCGTTCCAGGATTTTTCGCGCCACCGCCGTTACCTTAATAAAAACATCTCGCGCCGTGTCACGCGGGCCGATGAGCACTGCTTCCTGATCCACGATATCGCCGGCATCCGGCCGCTTGACCATATGGTGCAAGGTGGCACCGGTTTGAGTCTCACCGTTCAACACCGCCCAGTTGATCGGCACGCGCCCGCGGTATTTCGGCAATAGCGAACCGTGCATATTGAACGCGCCGAGACGCGGTATATCGAGTATTTCCTGGCAAATCATATTTCGATAATAGAAAGAAAATATAATATCCGGACTTATCTCGCGCAGACGCGCAATCCACTCCGGGGTATTCACCTTGGCAGGGGTGTGCACCGGAATCCGGTTTTGCCGCGCCAGCTCCGCTACCGATTTGAACCAGATTCTTTCCCCCGGATTGTCACGATGCGTAATCACAGCCAGGACACGGCTGCCTCGCTGAAGCAGAACATCGAGACATTCGGCACCGACGTCGTGATAGGCGAAAACAACGATGCCAGGTTCAGCCATCGACCTGCTCGTAGACTTCGCGAATCACGAAACGCGGGCGGCGGCGCACTTCCTGATAAATACGGCCGACGTACTCGCCGATGACGCCAAGCCCCATAATGCCCACGCCCACCAGGAAATAAAGAATCGCGAACAGGGTAAACACACCTTCCGCTTCCGGACCGATCATCAGGCGGCGAATGAAAAGATAAACCACGAAGATCAGACTGCCGGCGGCGATCGCCATGCCAAACAGCGTAAACATCTGTAACGGAACGACGGAAAATCCCGTCATCAGGTCGAAATTGAGTCGGATCAGTTTGTACAGGCCGTACTTCGATTCCCCAGCCGCGCGCGCGGCGTGTTCCACCTCCACCTCGGCGGGATTGGCGGCAAAACTCGTAGCCAGCGCCGGAATGAAGGTCGAGGTTTCCTGGCTGGCGGTGATATGCTCGACGATGTTGCGCCGGTAGGCGCGCAGCATGCAACCCTGGTCGCGCATGCGAATACGCGTGGTACGTTCGCGCACCCGATTGAGCAGTCGCGAAGCATTGCGCCGGAACCACGAATCGTGGCGGTCCTTCCGATAACCGCCGACGACATCGTGCCCCCTTTCGATCTCGGCCAGGAGCTTGGGGATCTCTTCCGGCGGATTCTGAAGATCGGCGTCGAGTGTCACGATCACCTCGCCGCGGGCACGCTCGAACGCCGCCATGATCGCCATGTGCTGCCCGAAGTTGCCGTTGAAATCAATAACGCGCACCTGCTTCGGCCGTTGCTTATGAAAATCCCGGAGCAACACCAGCGAGTTGTCGCGACTGCCGTCGTTGGTGAAAAGGATCTCGAAACTCTTCCCGAGCCGGTCGAGCATGGCCGTCAGACGCAGGAACAGCGCCGGCAGGTTTTCCTGCTCGTTGTATACCGGAATCACGACGCTCAAATAAGGCTTGGTCACGTCACTTCCTCCCGAACAAATCGGCCATGGCGGCGATCGCCCGGTCTTGGTCGGCATCGCGCATGCCGGGGAACAGCGGCAGGCTCACGATGCGGTCGGAAATGCTTTCGGCATTCGGAAAATCACCGGGTTTGAAACCGTAGTGCTCACGGTAATAAGGATACAGGTGCACCGCGCGGTAATGCAGGCCGGTACCGATGTTACGCTCCTTCATGCCCTGCATGAAGCCGTCGCGGTCCATGCCCGCAGCCGCGGGATTGATCAGCGGTGTGTACAGGTGCCAGGCGTGACGATGGGCAAATGCCGGCGTGCCGGGGCGGGTCCACTGTGGCCAGTCGGCAAGGATCTTCTGATAGCGCAGCGCCAACTCGGTTCGGCGTTTTATGAATCCGTCGAGCGCCGGCAGCTGGTGCAGACCAAGTGCGGCCTGAATATCCATCATGTTGTACTTGAGGCCCGGCGTAATGATCTCGTAGTGCTGCGAACCGCTCTTGCCGAAACGGTTCCAGGCCTCGCGGTCCATACCGTGAAAGCGCAGCAACGCGATTTGCTCGGCGAGCTTGTCGTCGCGCGTCACCACGCAGCCGCCCTCGCCCGTGGTCATGTTCTTGTTGGGGTGGAAACTGAACACCTGGGTATCGCCGAAGGCGCCGATGCGTTTTCCTTTATATTCCGTACCGATGGCGTGCGCCGCGTCTTCGATCACGCGCAGACCATGCTTGTCCGCCAGTTCGTACAGCGGATCCAGATCCACCGGCAAACCGGCAAAATGTACCGGCATGATTGCACGTGTGCGTTTCGTGATCGCCCCGGCGAGCTTCGAGACATCCATGTTGTAGGTATCGAGATCCACATCCACCAGCACCGGCTTGCCGCCCGCGAGCACGATGGTGTTGAGCGTGGCGGCGAAGGTCATCGGCGTAGTGATCACCTCGTCGCCGGGCTTGAGTTCGAGTGCAAGCAGCGCCAAATGTAATCCTGCGGTGGCGGAGGAGAGTGCGAGCGCGTGCGAAGCACTGAAGTAGCGCTTGAGTTCCTCCTCGAATTTCTTGACCCGCGGGCCAGTGGTGATCCAGCCGGATTCCAGACAGGCCACTACTTCATTGATGGCTTCGCGACTGATCGAGGGCCGCGAGAACGGAAGGAATTCCTCGGTCATGACTCCGTGCCTAACTGCGGGTGACCAGATAAACGCCGGCAATGATGATGAGAATACCGGTAATACGCGTCATGGAGAGGTTTTCCTGGAACAGGTAATAACCGGCTACGGCATTGACGATGTAACCCACAGACAGCAGTGGGTAGGCGAAACTCACTTCCACGCGCGACAGTACCAGTAACCATACCGCGACGCTCACTACATAGGCGAAGAGACCGGCGAGCACGAACGGGTTGGCCGCCACCTGCCATCCGATGGGGGCCATGTTGGCCCAGGCGAACTCGAAATAACCGATGCGGCGCATGCCTTCCTTGAGCAGCAGCTGGGCGCCGGCATTGAGCAGCACACCCAGCAGAATCAGCGGGAAATAATTCACGGTTGAATCGTCCTGTTGGTCAGAAGCACATTCGATCCACTCTGTGCGATCAAATGAAACTGACCGCGTCCTTTAGCGCGCAGTTTGTCATAGTTATCGCGGGCGGTCAGCATATAGACCCGGCGCGCGCCCTCCCAGCGTTGCCAGAAGGCTGGCTCTTCGATCATCCAGGCGCTGGTGTCCTCGACCCGCGTACCGAATTCGAGCTCCCCCTTCCATCCCACCACCGTGATTCGGCGCTCGAGATAGACCGGCAGGTCCTGATAATAAGTCTGGTAGGACATGACCTCGTCGTCGGAACGCAGCTTGGCTTTGAGCGCCAGGGCCAGCGGTTTGACCGAGCGAAATTCGTCCAGACGCGGCAGGCTTATATCGAACGCCGTAATTAGCAACACCGACACCGCCAGTAGGGAGATGATGGTGTGGTGGCTGTTACGCCTGTGGCTGAAGATGAATGGAACCACGGCCGCCAACAACAGGCTGCCGGCCATGAAATACAGGTTCGGCCCCAACTGTTGGAGCATGGACTCCGCCTGTGGATGATCCGGCAAATGATAACGAACAAACACCAAGCCAAACGTCAGTCCTAAACCCAAGACCAGCACCAACCAGAATACCCAGCGCGGACCAAGCAATTGCGAATGATCCCAGGCTCGCGCGAAGTAACGGCCGAGCAGCAGCGCCAGCGGCGGCAACACCGGCAGAATGTACGGGATCAGTTTGGACTGGGACAGCGAGAAGAACAGGAAGACCAGCCCGGCCCACAACACCAGAAACCAGGCCTCGCGGTGAAGACGACGCTCGGACCAAGCGCGCGGCATCGCGTCCTTGATGGCGTGCCCCACGAACGCGATCCAGGGGTACATCCCGATCGCCAGCACCGGCACGAAGAACCACGCTGGCTGGTAACGCATGTGAACCGTGGTGAGATAACGCTGGAAGTGTTCGTGAATGAAATAGAATTGCGTGAACTCAGGGTTGGCGCGCCCTACCAGCACGTGCCAAGGCGCAGCGATGGCGAGAAACAACAGCAGACCGGACGGCAGGTAAAGCGTGCGCAACTGGCGCCACTCGTTGAGCAGCAGCATCCACGCGCCAATCACCATGGCTGGAATCACCATGCCGATAAGCCCCTTGGTCAGGGTGGCGGCGGCACAAAGCGCGTAGAACCCCCAAAGATACCAGGCCCGCGCTCGCCCGGGCGGCTCGCGTACGCCGAGCAAAAACGCCAGCAGCGCAAGCGTGAGAAAGATCGACACGGCCATGTCGAGGGTGATAATGCCACCGAGAAAATCGTACATGGGAGACGTGGCCAGCACTCCGGCCGCGAGTAAACCGGCGCGCCGGTTGTAGAGCCGGCGGCCGGCAACGTACACCGCGAGGCAGCCGGTCAATGCAAACAGCGCCGTCCACAGACGTAACGACCATTCATTAAGACCGAATGCGCGGATCGCACCGGCCTGCAGCCAGTAAAACAACACCGGCTTTTCGAAATATTTGACGCCGTTCAGGCGCGGCGTGAGGTAATCGCCGGTTTGCGCCATCTCCCGCGGAATCTCGGCATAGCGCCCCTCGTCCGGCTGCCACAACGCGCGACTACCAAGCTCATAACCAAAGAGGATCCCCAGCAACAGCCCGAGCAGCAGCAGATCGCGCCACCAATATCTGCTATCGGCCGCGGGTGGACGTAACGGATTTTCCGCGCCTTCAAGCATGATGTGAAGACTCCGATGACGATGACAATGTGGCAGCTACGGGTCTGAGTGACCCTACATCTCTCCAGTTTATCCGCGACGGGCAAGACATAATTTAAGCGAAGTGCTACCTGAAAGTGCTCTGCGGGCGCGCCATGTTACTGGGATTAGGTTGTTTGTCCAAGTTATCTCTACCCGGGCCAGCGCTCGCGCGACGATCAGCTTTGGTTAAGATAACATCGGCACCGATAGTTTATAGGTGATTCTTTCGGTCAAGATGCTTCTGAATACATGCCCAAAACTGCTCACACTAATCGGCTGATTCACGAGACCAGCCCCTACCTGCTGCAGCACGCGCACAATCCGGTGGACTGGTATCCCTGGGGGGCGGAAGCGCTGGAGCAGGCGCGGCGCGAAAATAAACCGATCCTGGTTTCGATCGGCTACTCGGCCTGTCACTGGTGCCACGTGATGGAGCACGAATCCTTCGAGGACGAGGAAGTCGCGCACGTGATGAACGAGCTTTTCGTGTGCATCAAGGTGGATCGCGAGGAGCGTCCCGATCTCGACAAAATTTATCAGACCGCGCATCAGATCCTGGCACAGCGCCCGGGCGGCTGGCCGCTCAACATGTTTCTCACGCCCGACGACCAGATGCCGTTTTTTGGCGGGACGTATTTCCCCAAAACAGCCAAGCATGGCCTGCCCGCTTTCACCGACCTGCTGCGTCACGTGGCCGAGGTCTACGCGAAAAAACCGGATGCCATCCGCGAACAGAATCACTCCTTGCGCGACATCTTCGGGCGTCTGCAACCCGCCGCTCCCGCTCCCGGCGTGCATCTCGGTCCGGAAGTGCTGGATAAGGCTCATGCTGAGTTGCAGCGCCAGTTTGACACGCACTACGGCGGTTTCGGAAAAGCGCCCAAGTTTCCGCACCCCACGTCACTCGAATTATGCCTGCATCGCTGGGCGCGCAGCACCCACAATGGCGCGGAGGACCAGGATGCCCTGCACATGGCGCGGCACACGCTCGCGGCCATGGCCCGCGGCGGAATCTACGATCAGATCGGTGGCGGCTTCAGTCGTTATTCGGTGGACGAGCGCTGGGAGATTCCCCATTTCGAAAAGATGCTGTACGACAACGCACAGTTGCTTGCGCTCTATGCCGATGCCTGGCTGGCCACGGGCGAATCGTTGTTCCGGCGCATCGTGATCGAAACCGCCGAATGGGTGATGCGGGAAATGCAGTCACCCGACGGCGGATATTACTCGGCATTCGATGCCGATTCCGAAGGTCACGAGGGGAAATTCTATGTCTGGACCGCGGATGAAATTCGATCCTTATTGACGCCCGAGGAATGGGACGTGGTCGAACGCCGCTTCGGTCTGCAAGGCACACCTAACTTCGAAGGCCACTGGCATCTCAATGTGCGTGTCGACGAAGCCACCATCGCCGAACAGATGCTGTGCCCGGAATCCGATGTCGTCACGCGCCTGGAATCGTCACGCCGTAAACTTTTCGATGCGCGCGAAAAACGCGTGCGCCCGGGGCGGGATGAAAAAATCCTCACGTCATGGAACGGACTCATGATTCAGTCCATGGCGCATGCCGGCCGGGCGCTGGGACGGTCCGATTTCATCGCCTCCGCCGAGCGCGCCATGGATTTCATCCACGCGCAGCTGTGGCGCCACCAGCGCCTGCTTGCCACACACAAGGACGGCAAATCGCATCTCAACGCCTATCTGGACGATCACGTGTTCCTGATCGCGGCGGCGCTCGAACTGCTGCAGGCCGATTTCCGCCGCGCCGATCTGGATTTCTCCATCGCTCTCGCTGACAACGTGCTCGAGCATTTCGAGGATGAAAACCACGGCGGTTTTTATTTCACCGGCGACGATCATGAAAAACTCGTCTATCGTCCCAAGCCGGTGTCAGACGACGCCATCCCTTCCGGCAACGGTATCGCCGCGCTGGTGTTGGGGCGACTCGGCCATTTGACAGGCAATCTCAATTATCTGCATGCCGCCGAGCGCACCCTGGAAGCACTGTATTCAGGCATGGTGCAACAGCCTTCCGGGCACGGGGCACTGCTGCTGGCGCTGGAGGAACAGCTCGCGCCACCGCAGACCATTGTTCTGCGCGGAACACCCGAGGCGATGCGGTCGTGGCAAACCGCCGCCGGACGCCACTATCATCCGCACCGAATAGTCTTGGCGATTCCGGGTGACGCAAAAAATCTTCCCGGCATCCTGGCTGAACGCGCGACCCGAAATGGCGTCACAGCCTATGTCTGTGCGGGGCATACCTGCTTTGCACCGGTTACTGAGTTACTGGAATTCGAATCAGCGCTCAACTAGCGTTTACAGCGATGGTAAAAGCGCCGGAGGAATTCATGCGTGAAGCTCGTAAGCCAGAACGACTCACGCAACGCCGTGACGACGCACAAGCTTCAGCAAATGGGATTTGAAAAAGTCTACAGCCTCGCCGACGGAATCGACCGCTGGCAGGCGCAAGGTTTCGCGCTGGTCATGAAATAGGCACATCCTGAACGGGAAGCCATATCTGCGAGTCTGTCTTTACACCTGTTTTACCAGCTCCCGCTCTGCGTGGCATGGAATATGCAAAACATTCGCTTACACCGAGCTCCTCAGGGAGCTATTCTTATCCAAAATAATCCCGCATGAAACCATCACCCTCCGCCAAAGCCGCCGTCGCCGACACCGTCCCAGCGAACAGCGCCGGCTTCGTTCCGGGAGTGCGCCGCTTGTTCGCGGCGACCAAGATGCTCCATGCGCGCGAGAAGTCCCGCCTCCGTGAGGAGATTGCACAGATTCCCGGGTTGATGGCACTGTTGATGAAACCGCGCAATGGCTTGAGATGGACCAAGGCTGAACGCGCGGAGTTGCGGGCACAGTTACGTCGGCTATCGCGGCTGAGCCTTTATCTGGCGACGGCGGTTCTTCCCTTTACCAGTCTGACACTGCCGCTGGTGGCTTGGTGGTTGGACCAGCGCCAACAAAAACGCACCTGACGATTATCCCGAGCGCCCTGGATTTCGCGTCTCAGCGAAAATAAATCAGATACTCGGCCAATACTCCGTAACACAACAGCATGGCCAGAAAATTCCAGTGGCCGTTGTTGCGGTATAAAACGCTCCAACTGAAAAACCTCACGGCGGGATCGAACAGCCGACCGAACGAAGGCAGGAAACGATTTACGCGTGCGCAGTAATCGCGATACGGCTGTCCCAGTAATTCCATCAGACGCCTTTCTTCACGACCCACGCGGTTGACCATATAAAAATAATAAAAAATGACATAGGCAAGGGTGATGTAATCGTTGCCGAACAACAACACGATACCCAGTATCAGGAAGAACCGACCGAGATACATCGGATTGCGCACCAGCACATAAGGCCCACGCGCGGTGAGTTGCTCGTTTTTTACCAGCGACGCAAAAGACCAGAACTGGATCGCTTCACCGAAAAACGAAACAAGAAATCCAGTCGACAGCCGCGCGATGTCGGCGTGGCGCGCCAGCACGACCAGGAATACCAGGACCAACACGTAGCGCAGCTTAAGTAACACCTTGCGCGTTAACGGGTGATTGAAAATAGTGTGTATCGCCTGGAGCATGAGGTCGTATCTGACCCTGAATTTTAAAGGCCGCCATTATCGAGGCGGCGCGGAGCTACTTGCAAATACCATGACGTTGAAATCCGGCGTCGGCGCGGGATCAAACCTTTTTGTCGCCTCAATAATCGAAAAACCATATGAATTTTTATATTGATCCGGCACAACGACCCGGCATCGAAGCAGGGCATTCTCTCGCCACGGCACCATCATTACAAGATAATACGTGCCGGATCAATATACGGAGACCAGACGGACTTTCCTAACCGGCACGACGTGAAACATGAAAAAAACCGCGGGAAAATATACAATGCGCGCCATAAATTTTTTACCCGTGCGTCGTCCATGCCTGATCATTACAACTCGCTGCAATGCAACATTTTCTGGTCACGCTTTTTACCTTTTCTGCGCTGGTGGCCGCGAGTCAACCGGGAAACGCTTAAAGCAGACTTGATCGCCGGACTTACCGGCGCCGTCATTGTCTTGCCGCAGGGGGTGGCCTTCGCCATGATTGCCGGACTGCCGCCGGTCTACGGATTGTATTCGGCCATGGTTCCGCCCATCATCGCCGCCCTCTTCGGTTCTTCGCGACATCTCATCTCCGGCCCAACCACCGCGATTTCCATCGTTGTATTCGCCACGGTTTCGAAATTCGCCGAACCCGGCAGCGCCCAATTCATCAGCATGGCACTGACGCTGACGTTCCTGGCAGGCGCCTACCAGCTTGGGTTGGGGCTGGCGCGCATGGGAGCGCTGGTTAACTTCGTGTCGCATTCGGTCGTGGTCGGTTTTACCGCCGGTGCTGCCATCCTGATCGCTACCAGCCAGTTGAAGCATTTTTTTGGGATCAAAATTCCGGCGGGCGAATCATTTCTGCACACCTGGCAGGATATTTTGCGCCAGATCCACGACGCCAATCCCTACGTCACGATCATCGCCGCCGCCACCCTAATTACGGGTATTCTGTTCATGCGCTACAAACCAAAGTGGCCCGGCATGCTGTTCGCCATGATTATCGGCAGCCTGGTCGCGGCCCTGCTCGCCTATGAAACGAAAGGCATACAGCTCGTCGGCGAACTGCCGCAACACCTGCCGCCGTTCTCCCTGCCCGATCTGTCGTTGAAGTCGCTCAAGCTGCTGGGCAGCGGCGCGCTCGCCATCGCCATGCTTGGACTCGTGGAGGCGGTCTCGATTGCAAAATCGGTCGCGCTCAAATCCGGTCAGCGTATCGATGGCAATCAGGAATTCATCGGCCAGGGCCTGGCCAATATCATCGGCAGCTTTTTCTCCAGCTATGCCTCCTCCGGCTCGTTTACCCGTAGTGGCATCAATTACACGGCCGGCGCCATTACACCGATGGCGGCGATCTTTGCCGCCGTTTCGCTGGCCCTGATCTTGCTCGTCGTCGCTCCGCTCGCAGCATATCTGCCGATCGCCGCCATGGCCGGCATTCTGCTGATCGTAGCCTACCGACTCATCGACTTTCACCACATCGCCAATATCTTGCGTACCAGCAAGCGTGAGACGGCGGTGTTACTGACGACGTTCTTCGCTACGCTGTTCGTGGAGCTGGAGTTCGCCATCTACGTGGGGGTAATGCTGTCGCTGGTGATATACCTCATGCGCACCTCGCGCCCCGGCATTGTCGTGCGCACACCCGACCCACACTCCGCGGGACGACACATGGTCACCGACCCGAATCTGCCCGAATGCCCGCAGCTCAAGATCGTGCGCGTGGACGGCTCGCTGTTCTTCGGCGCCGTGGATCACGTACAGGGCGAGTTTCAGCGCTTCCAGGTGGAGAACCCGGGACAGAAACATCTCATGATTATCGGCAACGGCATCAACTTCGTCGACATCGCCGGTGCCGAGATGCTGGTGCAGGAAGCCAATCGCCGCCGGAATCTGGGCGGCGGACTCTACCTGAGCAAAGTCAAAGAAGAAGCCTGTCGCATTCTGAAGCGTGGCGGGTTTGTCGATAAACTGGGGGACGAGCATATCTTCGTCACCAAGCTGGATGCCATCCAGACTATCTTCAAACGACTCGACCGTTCCATCTGCGAGCACTGCGACAAGCGGATTTTTCTGGAATGCCAGAAAATCGAATACAGAGGGGAAAAACCGCTGCCAACAGACAAAACCACGACGGCGTGAATTAGCGCTCGCTAAGCGCGATTTAACTTGTCATATCTGCCATCTCTGGCGGTACAGTCAAGCCCAGCCACCCCCTCCGTGTCGCGGCGCTCAACGGCGCGAAAACACGTTTATGAATGATAAGACGAGCGAAGCAGGGCTACGTTAATTGTCTTCGCGCCGATTCCGCTTCGCCCAGGTGAGGTCGAGTTCGCGCGCGGCACGGACGTCGTCCAGGCGTTTCACGGGCAGGGTATGCGGCGCACCCTTAACGATGTCGGCATTGGTGCGCGCCTCCTGCAAAATCTCCTCCATGGCGACGATGAAACGATCGAGTTCTTCCTTGGCTTCGGTCTCGGTCGGCTCGATCAGGTGACACTCGGGTACAAGCAGCGGGAAGTACGTCGTAGGCGCGTGGAAGCCCTTATCGAGTAGACGCTTGGCGACATCCATGGCATTCACGCCGGTTTCGTCCTTGAGCTTCTTGAAGGTGAGCACGAACTCGTGCGTCGCGCGACGTTTCGGATACGCCATGTCAAAACCGCGCTTCGCGAGTTCCGCCATGATGTAGTTGGCGTTGAGCGTGGAGAATTCAGCGACGCGGTGCATGCCCTCGCGCCCCAGCAGCCGCGCGTACACGTAGGCGCGCAACAACACGCCAGCGTTACCCATGTTGGCGGACAGCCGGCCGATGGTCTTGGGGCGGGTCTTTTCCGTTTCCCAAAGAAATTTATCCTGCACTTTGCCCACGATCGGCACCGGCAGGAACGGTTCGAGCCGCGCGCCCGCCGCCACCGGTCCGGCGCCGGGACCGCCGCCGCCGTGCGGCGTGGAGAAGGTCTTGTGCAGATTCATGTGAATCACGTCGAAACCCATATCGCCCGGCTTTACGCGCCCGAGAATGGCGTTGAGGTTGGCGCCGTCGTAATACAGCAAGCCGCCGGCCTCATGCACGATTTTGGCGATTTCCTGAATCTTGCGTTCGAACACACCGAGCGTGGAGGGATTCGTCAACATCAGTCCCGCCGTCTGCGGTCCGACTGCCGCCTTCAAGGCCTCGATTTCCACGTCGCCGTTGGCATCGGTCGGAATTTCACGCGCCGTGTAACCGCACATCACCGCCGTCGCCGGGTTGGTGCCGTGCGCGGCATCCGGAACAAGAATCTCGGTACGGGCTTTGTCACCACGCGATTCGTGATAAGCCCGGATCATGGCCACCCCGGCGAACTCGCCCTGCGCGCCCGCGAGTGGCGTGAGCGATACCGCTTTCATCCCGGTCACGTCTTTCAACATCTCCTGTAGCTCGTACATGCAGGCGAGAAATCCCTGACCAGTGGATTCCGGCGCATACGGATGGCGCCCGAGCAGATTCGGCAGCATGGCGAGCTTGTTGCACGCGCGCGGGTTGTACTTCATGGTGCAGGACCCAAGCGGATAAAAGTGCGTATCGATCGAGAAATTTTTCTGCGACAACCGTGTGTAATGCCGCACCGCCTGCATCTCGGACACCTCTGGCAGCAACGGGCGTTTTTTCCGGAGGAACTTTTCCGGAATATCTTTCACCTCCGCTTTCGCCAGCGGGGCTTGCGATGGATTGCGGCGGTTGGATTGGGATTGTTCGAATATCAGCATGAAATGATCTCTACCTTAGGTGCATTTTAAAATAGCTTTCGATTCCACTAACATTTGTTCGCAACCATTAAAAGCTTAGTGACTTTGTCTTTAGCTTCTGACCCCCAGATAGCTTCTGCTTCTAACCCTAATACTTGTAGGTCTCTCGCAGCTTCAAAAACAGCATCGTATCTTCTCGCATACACAAACCAAGAATTGCGAATACTCGCTTCATCCTTGGATTCATCCTCCGTTGGTTTACGATCCGCCCACTCACTACCGATCGTCATTGGTGAGCGACACTGGGAAATCGCATCACGGGTTTTATACGCTGCCGTCAAAAGTTTCTTTGACAACTCATACTCGGACTTTCCTCGTAATTCCGTGCGCCATTTATTGAATCCTAAAACGGCAAGAAATAAGCTGAATACGTAAAAAACGATCGTTCCTAAATCTTTTGCGTCTGCGAGAGTCATCGTTTATTCGCGCTGCAACCTGGACAGGACACGACGAATCCCACTGGCACTGATTTTTTAACCCCGTAGCGCGCGCCGAGTACCGCAGTCCCGCCGGGAGTATTCAAGCGAGACCGTGTTTGAGCCCGAGGCGCGTAGTTAAGCGCCCGGCGAGTTGGTCGAGCGCCCGGTGGGGCGAGGAACGGAAGGGGTATTCGCGCGCTCCGGGCGGCCTTTTCTTTCGTGGCTTTCTTTTGGCTGAACAAAAGAAAGCCACCCAGGGTGCAGGGGCGGAGCCACCCGCAATTAGCCTTTAACATCGCCGTAGGCGATTCGACCATTTAATTCATCCCTCACCCTAACCCTCTCCCGCAAGGGGAGAGGGAAAATTACTGGACCCCCGCCTTCGCGGGGATGACGCGCACAAATCGCGCGTCACTTAAGCGCTGCCAACGCCTTGTCATAGTTGGGTTCATTCTTGATTTCCGGCACCAGTTCGGAGTGCACAACCTTATTGTTTTCATCCAGCACCACAACGGCACGGGCGGTGATGCCTGTGAGCGGGCCGTCGGTGATCAACACGCCGTAGTCTTTGGCGAAATGCCGGTCACGCATCATCGACAGTGACTTGACCTTGTCGGTGTTCTCGGAGGCGCAGAAGCGCTTCATCGCGAACGGCAGATCGGCCGAGATGATCAGCATCACCGCGTTCGGGTGCCTGGCGGCCTGTTCGTTGAATTTCTTCGTTGAGAGCGCGCAAGTCGGCGTGTCGAGGCTCGGCACGATGTTGAGCAACTTCTTTTTGCCCTTGAAATCGGCGAGCGACAAATCCTTGAGATCGGCATCCGTGAGTTTGAAATCCGGCGCAATGCTGCCGACCTTGGGAAGGTCACCATTGGTATGGACGGGGTTACCACCGAGCGTGATCTTGGCCATAATCGTGTCTCCTTGAATTAAACGTTGGGATTTGTTTTGACAGCGCACGGCGGGTCCAGCCGGCGCTTGCTGACAATGCGCTCCAGATGAAACGCATATTGATTGATATCCTCCGGTGTGCGGGTTTCGGTCGCGCACACCAGCAGCGACTGACCGAGGTGCGGATAATGCTCGGTCAGATCGTAACCGCCGAGGATGCCCTGCGCTTCGAGCGCTCGCAGTGTGTCCGATACCGGCGCATCCAGCCGCAGCACCGCCTCGTGGAACACCGGGCGGCCGAACACGCGTGTTACACCCTTGATCGCCGTGAGTCTGTCCACCAGCGCCAACGTGTTGGCATGGGATACTCTGGCTACCCGTTCGAGCCCCTCGGGACCCACCAACGCCATATATACGGTCGAGGCCGCGACAACCAGGCCCTGGTTGGTGCAAATATTCGAGGTCGCCTTGGAGCGGCGGATGTGTTGCTCGCGCGCCTGCAGCGTCAGCGTAAAACCAGGCTTTCCGTCCTTGTCTACGGTGCGCCCGATAATGCGCCCCGGCATTTGCCGCACCAGTGCCTCCTTGCAGCACATGAAGCCGTAGTACGGTCCGCCGGAAGACAGTGGCGCGCCCAGCGGCTGGCCTTCGCCCACGGCGATGTCGGCGCCCTTCGCACCCCATTCGCCCGGCGGCGTCAGCAACGCCAGCGCCGTGGGGTTCACGAGCCCGATGGCAAACATGTTATGGGCATGTGCCCAGTCGGTAAGCGCGTCCACCTCTTCCAGCACGCCAAAGAAATTGGGCTGCGGCATAACGAGCGCGGCAAACTCGCCGGCGGCGTATTGCTTGAGCGATTCCGGAATGGTGTGCCCGCCCTCCGTGCAATGTGGAATTTCCACCAGCTCGATATTCTGGTTTGCGACGATGGCACGCACGACTTGTCGGTAAATCGGATGCACCGTGGACGGCATCAGGATCTTGCGTGCCTTCTTGTGCGCACGCACCGCCATCAGCACCGCCTCGGCCAGTCCCGAAGCGCCGTCATAGAGCGAGGCATTCGAGATGTCCATGCCGGTCAGCGAGGCCATCATGGTCTGGTATTCGTACAGCAGTTGCAGTGTGCCCTGGCTCGCCTCGGCCTGATACGGCGTGTAGGCGGAGTAGAACTCGCCGCGCGTGACGATCTCCCATACCGCCGCCGGGATGTGATGCTCGTAGACGCCAGCGCCGATGAAATTGGTATACGCACCGTCCTGGTTGGCACGCGTCTGCATCAAGCGTGTCACATCCATTTCGCTCAGGCCTTCCGGCACTTGCGTCAGCTTGCCGGCGCGGAGCTTTTCGGGAATTTCATCGAACAAATCGTCAATCGAATTGACGCCGATGCTTTTCAACATCGCTTTCACCTCGGCGTCGGTATGCGGAATGAACGGCATTGCGATTACCTGTAAAAGTCAGTGCTTTTCGGAGGCCACTAGCGCCTCGTAGGTCTTGGCATCGAGCAGCGCGTCGAGTTCGGCCTTGTTCGCGGGCTTCAAGCGGAACATCCAGCCGGCGCCGTAGCAGTCCTTGTTCACGGTCTCGGGGGAATCGGCGAGCTTGCTATTCGCCTCGACGATCTCGCCGCTGACCGGCGCGTACACGTCTGAAGCGGCCTTCACCGATTCCACCACGCCGCATTCCTTGCCACTCGTGACCTTGGTCCCGGCCGTCGGCAGGTCCACGAACACCATATCGCCCATGAGGTCCTGGGCGTGGTGCGTGATGCCGACGGTGATGCTGCCGTCGCCGTTCAGCTTCACCCATTCGTGCGATTTCGTGTACTTAAGGTCTTTCGGAATATTGCTCATGATTCCCCTCGCTTTTAAAGACAACTCTTGCCGTTGCGGACAAACGGATATTTGACGACGCGCACCGTGGCGGGTTTGCCGCGCAGGTCGACCGTGGCGCGATCGCCGATTTTCACCGCGGCCGGTACCCGCGCCAGCGCGATCGCCTGATTGAGCGTCGGCGAAAAACTGCCGCTTGTGATTTCACCCTCTTCCGCGCCGTTGCATATCACCTTCTGATGGTTGCGCAGCACGCCCTTGCCTTCGAGCACCAGCCCGACGAGCTGGCGTGGAACGCCCTGGGCCTTCTGTTTATCCAGTACCTCGCGGCCGATGAATTTCCGGTCAGAAGGCTCCAGTGCCACGGTCCAGGCCAGGCCCGATTCCAGCGGCGTGGTGGTTTCGTCCATGTCCGAGCCATAGAGATTCATGCCGGCCTCAAGCCGCAGCGTGTCGCGTGCGCCCAAGCCAATCGGCGGCACGCCGGCTTCATTCAGCATCTGCCAAGTGAACGGCGCGGCCTTGGCTGGGAGAATGATCTCGAAACCGTCCTCGCCGGTGTAGCCGGTAGTGGCGATGAACAGCTCGCCTACGGTCACGGCGTGGAACGGCTTGAGCGCGCCGGCCGGGGCACGCAGCGCCTCGCCCAAGGCCTGATAAATCTTCTCTTTTGCATTCGGCCCCTGTACCGCGATCATGGCCATGTCGTTGCGCGGCGTAACCGTCAGTCCTCCAAATTCTTTCGCGGCCGAATTGACCCAGGCCATGTCCTTGTCGCGCGTGGCGGCGTTCATGACCACGCGGAACCACTGATCGTCCATGTAATAAACGATGAGATCGTCGATCACGCCGCCCTTGGCGGTGAGCATGCAACTGTACAATGCCTTGCCTCGGGTCTTGAGCTTGTCGACGTTGTTGGCCAGCAGCAGACGGAAAAAATCGCGCACCTTCGCGCCCTTCACGTCCACCACGTTCATGTGCGAGACGTCGAACATGCCGCAATCTTTTCGGACCTTGTGGTGCTCTTCGATCTGGGAGCCGTAGTGCAGCGGCATGTCCCAGCCGCCGAAGTCCACGATCTTGGCGCCCATCTTGAGATGGTTGTCGTATAACGGTGTTTTGAAGCCCATATGATTTTTGTAACCGCCACGGTTTCAGATTCAAAAAAATAAAAAGGGCGATGACCTTGAAAAGTCACCGCCCCTCTGTCCGGTAACCTGAGAGCTTGAGCCCCTTCGGTGGATGGCGATGCGCCACCTCTCTCCAGAGTCGACCTATCGTCCCCGCGGTCCTTTTGCCTGAGCGATTCCTGGCGATTGCGCCTTCGGCGCCCCGATTCTCTATCTTTCTCGGGGTCTCTCCCGCGGGTCTGGGTCGAGGCCCGGCACTATAGCGCAGCGCCTTTACAGCGCCAAGCAGGGATTTTTCCGTCGCTTCGCATATTTGGGACTGTGCTTACATCTACTTAGTTCGTTTTACCTGTGGGACTGAGGCTGCAAAGCTCGCGATAGCGAATCGACTGCTCGACACTGAAACTGGGCACCCAACCCGAACCGCCCGGAAGGCTGAGTGAGCCCCACAGCCGATAGGTGATCGTCACAGGACGCGGATCGGAACCTGATGTTCCTTTCACATCGCAAGGAATATGCACGCGGATTTTCACCGCGCCGTTGCTCCCGTTTATCGGCACTTCATCGGACGTGCCGGTGTAAGGCGCCGCCACAGAAGCTGTGAGTCTGCCGGCGTTGGTCGAGCCGCGAGTGTAGGCCAGCTGCGTTTCCACCGTGTTGACACCGATACCCCCCAGCAGGCGATAGCTCTGGGCCCTGAGGGGTTTCTCCGGTGCCGCCGGCTGAAACAACCGATTGATATCAGCTGCGGTGATTTCCTTGCGATTATTGTCGGAGCGACAATCCGGGCGGTAAGCCGCAGACCGGGTACCGATCTGCCCCGATTCAAAAAAGCGCACGATGAAGTTTGGATGCGAGTCTTTCCTGTCCGTGTCCCAGTTTGTCTGGTAATCGATCCGGTATTGCTGGCCGGGCGCCAATTGCTGGATGGCAATCGCGGGTTGCACCGGCTCACCTTCCGACCGCGCCCCGGCATCTCCACGCGCGAGCACCATTTGCAAACGATGTGACGGACTGGTCGCGGTCCACGCCGCGGGGCCGAGATTTTTCACGATACCGGTAATGCGTACGCGCCCCACGGTCGGACTAGTTTTTGAAATTAATGCCACTTCAATATCCGCCGCCGGATCGGCGCACGATCCCAAGCTAGATGTAGGCGAGTCGGCAGCCGCTTCAGCCACAAGACTGAAGACCGCCAAAATAACAGCGCCACGTCGTATCGTGATCAGCACTTGGTTCATTATCATTTCCCACAAGGGCCTGCTGCAGGGCCCGCCCTGGCAGAGCACGGAGATATTACCATTGGCGAAGCCAGAGACGAGATAATTTGGATAACAACCAAAAAGAGGTTCGGATCCGCTGAGCCAGCAACTGCTGCACTAACCTAAATAACCTAGCACTCTTGCTGAGGACATCGAGCACTAGTGCATGCGTTAAGCAAACTACCGATTACCAGACAAAAAATTGAACCGCCCACGAAGCTATCGGCAACGCGGCGCCGGCGATCACGGCGCCGAAAGCCAAGCTACGCCGCCAGTGTGTTGCCTTAACGAAAAGCAACATGCGCGCGGCCAGCCAGCCAGTCCACACCGCGGCCAGAACAAGCAAAGCGACGCGAACGGCCGGTACCCAAACCAGCGACAATCCTTCGGCCTTGAGCATCGTTACTGTCAACATGCTCAAACCGAGAAATACGCTGACACCGGCCAGCGGAATTAGGCTGTAGGCGAGTTGCCACATCAGTTTATGGCGCCTGAGTATCCGCTGTGCGGCAAATAAGCAAAACAATATCCAGCTTCCGAGCACCAGCGCCGTGGCGCCGATATAAAAAATAATGAGAACACCATCGAGCCAGGTGAAAACGTCATTGGCTTCGGGATAGTGAGTGAGCAGCCACCACGGGGCATTGTCCTGCAACAGCCAGAACGAATTGTGTTCGATGAGCCAATTGGCGGCCGTCTGTTTGATGGCGACAAACCACGGACTGGCGCTCCACTGAAACGCACCGATGGCAATTCCCAAAACGCCATAGATCAACGCCATGACTTCCCAATGTGAAGTCTGAGATGGTTTGAGCGATAGTACTTCTTGATTGGGTGAACGCGCTTCCAGGCGCACGGCACCGCGATGGCCGCTGCAGCGGCCGCAGGCATGGCAAGCGGCCATAGAGGAAAGATGACGCACATCGACAAGCGGCGCGCAGTTCACCGCGGGCGTGTTGCGCGGCGCCTGTCGCCAGGCTTCTGCGTCGGTGCGAAAATGAATCGGCGCAAGACGCGCCAGCAATGCAAACACGCCGTTCGCCGGACATAAATGTCGGCACCATACACGCTTGCCGTGTCCATATACCAAGCCAACGCCGATGGCCATGACGGTGGAACCGCCGAGTACCAGCAACGCCGCCTTGGGATATTCATATACGCTCACCAATTGGCCGAAGACCGTGGTCATGGCAAAGGCAACGAACGGCCAGCCGCCCCAACGCATCCATTTTGGAATCGAGCGTCCTAAACCATGGCGACTGACAAACTCTGTGAGCGTGCCTTCGGGACAAAACACGCCGCACCACACTCGTCCCATAAGCATCATGCTGACCATCACGAACGGCCACCAGATGCCCCAAAACACAAACTGCGCGAACAGAGTCAAATTGTCGTACACGTGCGCATACTGCGGCGGCAACGGTAGAAACGCCGGGTACGCGACCAAGGCAAGATAAAATACTACCACCGTCCATTGAATGCCTTGGATCGTGGAGCGGCGGCGTTGCATGCCATCACCCAAAGATTGCAACAGATTGGCGACGATGAATGCGATCGGTCTTGCAGTATCGAGCTTTGCGTTCATCTTAAAATCATTTCACGACGATCCGGCCTTTCGCGGTATCGGAGTGAAACTCACCGAAGAACCGATACACACCTGGCTTGAGCGCGGGAAATACCAGAAAGGAAGTCGCTCCCGTCGCCAATACTTTTTCTCGGCGGGGATTTTCCATCTCGAATTCCTCCGGGCCCGGACCTTCGTTAGTGATCACGATTTTGAAGCGCGCGCCCGCGGGAGCTTCGATCGTCTCCGGATAAAAATGTCCATTCTTAGCCGTGAGCTGGAATGTGGGTAATTCTTCGGCCACGGCCAGTTTGAAACCGGCCGCGAACCATAGCGTGGTAGCAATAACGAACTGAGTATGGCGAATAATCATAAAATTAGAATGTGAGCTGGGCGCGCAGACCGATCAAGTTAACATCTTTTGCCGCGCCGTTGCCGGCGGGGCGACTGACGTGCTGCAAGTCGGGCGACACCTCGAACTTCGCCTGAATATGCCAGCGGTAATACAGCTCGATAAGTTGCTCCGCGTCACTCGCGGTATATCCGAAATCGGGGTTGCCATCGGCATTAGCGTCGAGAGTGGACGCATCGTTGCGAAAATCTGCGCTGGTGCGCAATTGTCCGACGGCCACGCCCACGGCATCGGCGCCGCGGTCCCAATAGTTACCGCCGAACTCGGCACCCAGCGTGAGCGCCCGGTCAAAGCGCACCTTGCCTTGCGTCTGATGTCCGTAGCGGCCGAACAGGGTCGTGGCGTCGCCCACGCGCTGATCCACGCTTACACCCCAGCCGGCGTGCGCCTCGGTAATGGTACCCACTTCGTTGGCGTACGGCGTAGCCTGGCCGTTGCGCCAGAGGTAGAGACGGTAGTGGCCGTTCAGACCGCCGAAGAATTTGCGCGTCGTCTCGAGTTGTGCGATGACAAAGGGCTTCTCGAAACTGTTCGAGAATTGCGCGCCGCTGCCCGCGCCGAAAATGCCGAGCGAGGCGTTCCAGTCGAGCGGCCTTTCGGTCTCGTTGTGATAGGCGATGCGCACTCCCGGCGTAAAGCCGAAACCATCCACGCCCACGTCTCCGCCAGCGTCGAGCAGTGGATTGTGCACGAACGCGGTATTGAGGAAGCGCGTGGTTTCGTCATCGGCGATGGCGTTCTGGTCGAAAAACAGAAAGGGATCCATCTTGCCGAAGTTGAAGCTGAGTTTTTCACGTGATTGCGGCTTGAAGCCGCCGAGCGGCAGCGGCACATCGATCTGGTACCACGCCTGCGCCAACAACACCGTGGCGGCGTCGTCGGGCCTCACCCCCTGGACGTGAAACCCGGTCGCGTTGACCCCGCCGAACGTGGGCAGGATGCGCGTTAGACCGTCGCCCTGACCCATGCGGAAGTGAGCAAATAACTTGCCTTCGGCATTGCCGATCTCACCGCCGGGCAAGCTCACGGAAACATCGGTGCGGTAGTTCCACTGACTCTCGCTGCCTCCACTGGTCGTGGCACTGCCGCTGGCGTGTTGTGCAACCGTTGTGAACGAAACACCCGCCGTAACACCCTCGAGTGATTCGATCGTGCGCGCTTGCTTCTGCATCGAAAGCGCCTGAAACTCCACGGCCTTCAGGCGCGTGGCGATCTCCGGTTCTGTTTCGCTGACGCGCTCGCCTTCTAGCGACTGCTCCAATTCTTGATTCTTTTTCTCGAGCCGCTCAATGCGCTTGAGCAACTCCGCATTCGACGGCTCGGCGGCGGTCGCTAATTCGGTGCCCGCAAGAGCCAGGCCTATCGCGACGGCGAGTGCACCGCGCTGCAATACCGATACGCTCATTAATAGCCTCCCTTCTTACCGAGTCCGGCGAAGGTGAAATCGTATTCCACTTCGAATGTCTTAAACCATGGCCGCACACCGGTGAGGCGATCGGTATGACGTCCAAAGTGATTGCCATTTGCGTTCTCCGGGGCATTCGGCGGATAGATCGTGTACTTGACGCGATACTTACCAGGACCGGCGAGCTTAATGTTGTCGCCGTAGTGCGGACCGTCATTGGCCACCATGGGCATGAAATCGCCCGCGGCCTTCCAGTCGCTGCCAACTTTAGTCACCTCGTATTTGATTAACAGGCTGGGAATCCAAGCGCCTTCTTCAAAGCCATTGGGGTTATTCGACAACGCATGAATATCGGCCTCGATATGGATATCGGATTCGGCAGCCTTGTGCATCATCCCTTCGGGCTCCATCTCGATCGGCTGTAGATACACAGCGCCGATCTCCATGCCGTGACGTTGTTGCGGTTGGCCGATTGGATATTCCACCGCCGCAGATATGCCGGGCATGCTTGCCAAAATCAACAAGGCGCGGACAGCGATCGTTCTGTTAAATGAAGTTATCGTCATTTTAAAATCTCCTTAAAATTAGAATTAGGTCGCGTCGCATTAAGCTTGTCATCAGAATTCCCACTCAACTCTGGCGCGCAGAAGCTGCTGTTCGCTCGCTTTGGTTTGCCCAAATGCCACGCCAAAACTCGCGGACAGGCCATGGCCGAACATAAAGTCAACCGCAGGGGAGATCAGATGCGTCTGTTCGTTGCGGCCTTCGAAATCGCGCAGAGGACCGAAGTCGCCGAAAAAGTCCAGACGCGGATGCCAGTGTTCGTTCAAGCGATAAATCGTGGAGGCGGCATAATGCAGCTCCGTACCTACCTCCTTATCAACGCCTTTCAGCGTTCTTTCCAAAATGGGATTGATGTCGAACGTCCATTTGTCAACGTCCTTCTCGATAATGCCGCGCAGCTCGAACTCAACGTCGTTCACATCCTGGCGCGGGAATTCGGCTTCGGCGTAAAGCCCCAGGTCTACTGGCCATTCGCCCTTCTCGGCAAAACGCGTGCGCACGTGCACGCGACTGCCCTTGAGGTCCCAGCCCCCGTTTCCGCGAGCGCGCGAATAATCCACATAACCGGCGACTTCCGTCTTGTCGGTTACGCCATAGGTTACCTCCAAGGAATCGCGGACCAATCCCTGATTGTTGTCCGGCACCGGCGCGTTCTGCGTTCCCCGGCGCGTATAGGCGGTAAAGAGTTCCAACTCGGTCTCGCCCTTGGTCGCGGTTTTGTATGGATAGACTTCAAGCTCGAAATAATTGAGGGCATGCGTGGCATGACTGAACAACAGCACCGCGCTTCCCAATAGCGTCTGGCCTGCAAGCCATGAGAGAGATTTCATCTTGCTAAATTTCACGTTTTTTCCTTTATATAATAAATGAGAACTATTTACATCTAATTAAAAGACAAAAAAATGCCCTGAGAATGAGCCGGTTTCTACTCGGCTATGTTCCGATGGCGTTTATCGGCTGAACTTTTGATTGAGGAAGGGGCGCTGCCGTAAAGGCGCATAAGCACGGCTATGCCCGCGAGCGTAGCGATATAAAACAAGACTTGCATACCGTTGGGATGGTCGGCGTAGCCAACAAGTGTCTGTAGCACCCGTCCGAGAATACTGCTCTGCGCCACGATACCCGATGTGTTCCACATGGATTGCACCAAAGACGGCAACAGATCCGCCTGGGTCAGAAAACCTGCTGCCTGGGCTGCCATACCGGCCGCCAGTAAAGTAATCAGCCAAGTTGTGGTCGTGAACAGGTATCGACTCGAAATACGCAGCAGACCACGGTACATCAACAGTCCCATGGTCGCGCCAACCAGCAGACCCAGCAGGCCGCCGGCCAGCATCAGCCGGGCGGAATCCTGCTGCGCCACAGCGATGCCATACAGGAACAGCACCACCTCCGAACCTTCGCGCAGCACCGCGAGACCGATCACCACTGCCAGCATGTACATGGCGCGGCTACCCAACCGGATGGCCTGACCCATGTCGCGCATCTGCTGCGCCATCTCTCGACCATGGCGCCCCATCCACACGTTGTGCCAGCCGAGCATGACCACCGCAAACAGCAATATCCCGGCGTTGAATATCTCCTGCCCGACACCGGCAAGGGCCGAGGAAATGGCGTCGGCGAACAACGCCACCAGTGTCGCGCCGGCGAGGCCGGCGACGATACCGGCGCTCACCCATGAGCCGCGCTTGAGCACTCCGCGGGTCGCGGCGAGCACGATACCGATGATAAGCGCGGCTTCCAGTACCTCACGAAATACAATAATCGCGGTTGCTAACATGACGCTCTTTACCCTTTTACCCTTGCAAATAATTTATTTGGCTACGATTTGACCTTTGGCCGTTTGCGGATGGAACTCGCCGTAAAATCCATAGACTCCGGCCTTCAACGGCCCGATGATGATATCGGCACTCTTGCCGGACATGACCAGCTTTTCCCGGTTGAGGTCAGAGCTTTCAAACTCCTCCGGACCCGGTCCCTCGTTCCTGACGACCAGTCTTACTTTCTGACCTGCCGGGATCTCGATCTTTTCAGGCGTGAACCGACCATCCTTCGCGGTCAGCTCGAAACTCGGAAGAGTTTCGGCATGCACGGGCACAACCATACCCAACGACACGAGCGCGGCCACACCCAGATATTGTTTGATCTTCATGAACTCTAACCCTCACCGAATTGGATCGAACATTTACGAACCGCCATTGTGTCATGGACAAAACATAAATGCAAATCGTTCTCAGTTAGATTATCAAGTTAGTCAGTTATCACGGTCTGAATTCACAACTTATTGACCAAAAAAGTTATTTTTATCAAGGATTGCGCTTGCGCTAGAAATGGCCAACCATCCAGAAAAGCCCTGCCCGCGCACTAATGATCGAACTGCGCGAACACCGGTGTGTGATCCGAGGGGCGTTCATGTTGGCGCGGTTCGATATCAATGTGGCACCCACGGCATGCCGCTGCGAGCGAAGCACTGCACAGGATATGATCGATACGCAATCCATGATTGCGGTGAAACGCCCCCGCGCGGTAATCCCACCAGCTGAAGCTTTTTTCGGGCTGATCGAATTGGCGGAACACGTCCGTCAGTCCATGCTGTACAAGTCGCTGAAACGCCGTACGTTCTTTATCGCTGAAAAGCACATGTCCTTCCCACCGTTTCGGGTCGTGCACGTCGCGTTCTTCCGGCGCGATGTTGTAATCACCCAGCAGCACCAGGCGCGGGTGGCTTTTCAGTTCCCCGACGAGAAATTTCTCGAGCGCCTTGAGCCAGGATAATTTATAGGAATACTTTTCCGATCCGACTTCTTCGCCGTTCGGCACGTATACGTTGACCACGCGTACAGCGCCCACGGTCGCGGCGAGCAGGCGCTTCTGGTCGCCAACGACGTTGGGCAACGAGGCAATGACATCATCCGCTGGTGCGCGGCTCAGGGTGGCAACACCGTTGTAGGTCTTCTGGCCTGCGTAAACAGTCTGGTAACCGATATCGCGAAACGCCGCAGCGGGGAATTCTTCATCCGTGATCTTGGTTTCCTGCAGACACAATACGTCGGGGTTTTCTTTTTTCAACCACTCCAGCACCTGGGGCAGGCGCACGCGTATGGAATTGACATTCCACGTTGCGATTTTCATGGGGTTGTCTGGCAACAGCGCCTTGCGAGAGTCATGTCAGAAATTCTTTTTCGAAGGTAGCACGGGATTTTGTACAATTTATTATTTTTTTGCCGTTGAAACTCACATCATGACGTTCATGTTTTCACCCATGCTCCATGAAAGTTTCCACAGCCTGAAGCGGTACATGGGAGTTTGTTCAGACCAGAGACGTCTTTCAGATCGCAGCCACCAATAAACAGAGCGTTCCTTGTCCCTGGGAAAACCATGACTGCCGGCCTGATAATAATCAGTCAGAAGTCTTGAAGCCACGCGATCTCCTGATTGTCCTGATGTCATCAATAGCAGACGTCCATATTCCCTGTCTTGATGTGACCGGTATGGGGTCAAATAGGTCAACGCCATAAGACGCAGAACCGCGGCAGAACTCTCTTTCGAGAGTCTTCTGATGGGCACGACAAAAAGATAGTTCAGGTTTATTCTGGATTTCGTCTTTTTTACGCCGTGCTTTGGCATTTTTTATTGTCTCAGGCCGGTGCAACAGCATGGGGGCGCCAAGACCCACATCGTGCAGTCTTCAGTCCTGGAAGAGTTCAGGCTTTGCATGCGGCCGATTCAATAACGACCACGAGAGGGCCGATAACCGGAATCATTCGTGGTCGAGGCATTGTCCTGATCTCTGCTTTCTTCGCCGGCAGATTTGGTTGGCTCGTTCTTCGGATAGCCGGCGGTATCCAGTTCACCTTCGAGAATGGATTCCACGTAACCTTTCATGACCTTCTCACCGATCATGATCGTCGGCGCCGACAGCGCGCCGATCTTCTTTTTCAGAGTCTGCTGCAGTTCCCCATTGTTCTCGAGGTTCTGCTCGGTAAACGGCACTTTGCGCTTCTGCAAATAGATGCGCGCGAGGTCGCAGGAACCGCACTCGGGAACAGAATAAAGAATGACCGGGTATTTCTCGACGATCTTTTCGAGTGTGCTGTCCACCACGGACTTTTTACCGGAACCAAGGTTTTTTTCCTCGACACGGTAATCGGAGCCCTCGGGCGGCGGCTGGTCGTGGTACGACACTCGTCCCTGGCTGTCCACCCATTTATATAATGTCCCTGCCTGCACCGCGGACAAGCTGGCAACGGCAAGCACTATTATCAGAATTGCGTTAGAGCGTCCCATGGGTCAAACCCTCAGATACATACCACCCGATCGTTTACGGATGGATTCGCGCACCCATCTTATGCCGGCAGCGAATCCAATACCTAGCATAGCAAAGGAAATCCCGAGCCACAGATAACTGAAGTTGAAACCGGCGACCGCCGCGCCTGGCTTGACAGGCGGGGTCTTGGCAGCGACAGAAGCTGACGTCGGCCTGTCGGCGGCATCCTTTTCCATATCCTTGATCTTTTCTGCCTGTTCCGCGAGGCCCGCTTGGGCCTTCTTGAGCTGCGTCTGCGCTTCGGAAGTTTGCGCGCGGCTCTTGGCCAGTTCCTCCTGAAGTTTGGCGAGTTGCAAACCTGCCGGCGGATCGGGGGTGAGATAGCGTGCCTCGATCCAGCCTTCAGCGCCCTGCGGGTCACGCACATGGGCAAACTTGTCCATGCGCTCGACCACTTCCAGCGGCATACCCGTCTCGACGGTTTTTACTACCGCGCTGGTTTCCTCCGTCTCGGCACGCAGCCCGATACGTATGCGCTCGGCGACGTAAACCGTTTCCGCTTGAGCGGCGGAAAAAATTCCCAGCAACACCAAAACCGTGATGACACGCAGACTTCCTGTCATTATGTTTTATCCCTTAAGCAGCCAGTCCGGAATGCCGCAATAATGCATCGATCTTCGGCGCGCGTCCGCGAAATTGCACAAAAAGTTCCATCGGTTCGCGCGAACCGCCTTGTTCGAGGATGTTCTGCAAAAACTGCAGGCCGGTGACACGATCGAAAACACCATTTTCCTCGAACTTGCTGAAGGCATCCGCCGACAGCACTTCGGCCCACTTGTAACTATAGTAGCCGGCGGCATAGCCACCGGCGAAGATGTGCGAAAAACCGTTCTGGAAGCGGTTAAATGCCGGGGGAATCACCACCGCCACCTCCGTACGCACTTCGTCTAGCACCTGTTGTACGCGCTTGGCGCCATCCGGGCTGTAAGTGCTGTGCAGGCGCATATCAAACAGCGAGAATTCCAGTTGGCGGACGAACTGCATTCCGGACAGGAAGTTTTTGGCCGCGAGCATCTTGGCGTAAAGATCGTCCGGAATCTTTCCGCCGCTTTGATAGTGCCCGGCGATAAGATCGAGCGCCTCGCGCTCCCAGCACCAGTTCTCCATGAACTGGCTCGGCAACTCGACCGCGTCCCAGGCCACGCCATTGATACCCGCCACGCCCACATAGTCCACCTTGGTCAACATGTGGTGCAGGCCGTGACCGAACTCGTGAAACAGGGTAATGACTTCATCGTGGGTGAACAACGCCGGCCGCCCTCCCACGGGCGGCGTGAAATTACACACGAGATATGCCACCGGCACCTGTACACCATTCGTTGTGCGCTTGCGGTTAATGCACTCGTCCATCCAGGCACCACCGCGCTTGTTGGCGCGCGCGTACAGGTCCATGTAAAACCGCCCGCGCACCTCGCCCGCACCGTCGCGGACTTCGTAGAAGCGCACGTCCGAATGCCATACTTCGATATCTTTTACTTCGGTAATTTTCAGGCCATACAGCCGCTCGACCACCTCGAACATGCCAGGCACAACCCTGGTTTCCGGAAAATAGGGGCGCAGATCTTCCTGTGACAACTGGTATCTTGCCTGCTGCAGTTTCTCGGAGTAGTACGCGACATCCCAGGCCTCAAGACGTTCGACGCCATACGTGTCACGGGCAAAACGTCTGAGTTCGTCGAAATCCTTTTGTGCCGCGGGCTTCGCGCGCCGCGCGAGATCGTTCAAAAAGTCCAACACTTCTGGAACCTTCCTGGCCATGCGCGTCTGCAGCGCGTACTCGGCGAAATTGCCAAACCCGAGCAGTTGCGCCGCCTCACGACGCAAGCGCAACAGTTGAATAATAAGCTCGCTGTTGTCCCATTTGTTTGCTGTCGGACCCTGATCGCTGGCGCGCGTGACAAAGGCTTCATACATTTGCCGGCGCCGTTCACGATCGTCGGCGTAGGTCATGAAAGCGATATATGACGGTCCTTCGAGGGTGAAACGCCAGCCCGCCAGATTTTTTTCCCGCGCGTCCTGTTGCGCCATGGCGCGCGCGGACTCGGGCAAGCCGGCCAGTTCTTTTTCATCGGTGATTTGCAAATCCCATGCCTGGGTCGCATCGAGCGCGTTTTCCGAAAACTTGCTGGCGAGTGCCGCGATTTCCTGCTGCACGGCCTTGAAACGTGCCTTTTGCTTCAGCGGCAGTTCCGCGCCGGCAAGGCGGAAATCACGCACGGTATTCTCGATGATCTTTTTTTGCGCCTGGGTCAACTTCGGAAATTCCGGACCCGCGGCAATAGATTTATAACCGGCGTAAAGCCGCTCGTCCTGCGCCAGTTCCGTGAAATAGTCGGTGAGCTTCGGCAGGCCGGCATTATAGGCAGCGCGCAACGGCTCGCTGTCCATGACCGCATGCAGGTGCGAGACCGGCGACCACATGCGTACCAGGCGTTCGCGCATATCCTCGATCGGCTGGGTGAAGTTGTCCCAGGTACAAGAACCACCGGCAGCAAGCAGACGTTCCAAGGCGCGGCGGTTTTCGATCAGTACATGATCCAGCGCCGGTTCGACATGCTCCGCAAGAATGGAGCCAAAACGGGGGGTCTGGGCAAAATCAAGCAGCGGGTTGTTGTCCATGGCGGGCAAGTCAGGTAAAAGCATCGTAGTCTATATGATACCGAATTAACTGACGTCCGGACTGCCATCCATGGCGAAACATAATCGTCCGTCAGATACCCCGGCCCGACCATCCGTGGTCGGGCGTTCGTCGGGCGACGACACGTTAAGTATCGTCGCTACCTCTCCGGCTCACCCCTACGATGCGCTCACGCCCGAGATTATCCTCGAGGCCGTGGAGATGTATGGCATGCGCTGCACCGGCGGCCTGCTGGCGCTCAACAGTTACGAAAACCGCGTCTACCGCGTGGATACCGAGGATGGTCAGCCCTGTGTGGCCAAATTCTATCGTCCCGGCCGCTGGGACGAGGCCACGATTCTGGAAGAACACGCGTTCGCACAGCAGTTGGCCGAGCACGAAATCCCCGCCGTCGCGCCGCTGGCGCGCCAGGCTGGAAGCACGCTCAATCACCACGGCGGTTTTCGCTTCGCGGTGTTTCCGTGGCAACCGGGACGCGCGCCGGAATTGAACTCTAGGGAAGATCGCGCCTTGCTCGGCCGCTATCTCGGCCGGCTGCAACGGCTGGGCGCGGCCAAGCCCTTCCGTCACCGCACACGTTTGGGTATAGAGGAGTTCGGCCACCGCTCGGTGCGCTATCTCAAGGAACACGACATCGTGCCGGAAGAATTGCGCGCGTCTTTCTACACGATTACAGAATATCTTTTCCCGCCCATCGAAGCCGCGTTTCACGCCGCGGACGATGCCGCGTGGATACGCCTGCACGGCGATTGCCACCTCGGCAACATCCTCTGGACCGGCACCGGTCCGCATCTGGTGGATTTCGACGATTGCCTCACGGGTCCGGCGGTGCAGGATTTGTGGATGCTGCTCTCCGGCGAACGTGAGGAAATGGAACTCCAGCTGGCCGACGTGCTGTCCGGTTATACCGAGTTCATGGAATTCAACGCCGCCGAGCTGCGCTTGATCGAGCCGCTGCGCACACTACGCATGCTGCGCTACATGGCCTGGCTCGCCGAACGCTGGGACGACCCCGCTTTTCCACGCAACTTCCCCTGGTTCAACACGCAGCGTTACTGGGAAGAGCAGGTGCTCGCGCTCAAGCAGCAGGCGGCGGCACTCGACGAACCGCCGTTGTCGTGGATGGCGTAAGCCGCCTTTTTCTTTCTATAATCGCGGCCATGGCCATCCGTCCTTACAAGAATATTCTGCCCACGATCGGGCCAAAGGTTTACATCGATGAAGCCGCGACCGTCATCGGTGATGTCGTTATCGGCGAGGACACTTCCATCTGGCCCATGTGCTCGGTGCGCGGCGACGTGAACCACATCCGCATCGGCGCGCGCACCAATATCCAAGACGGCAGCATTCTCCACGGCACGCACGATTATGAAGGCGTGCCGGGCGGCTGGGCTGTGATGGTAGGCGACGATGTCACCATCGGCCATCAGTGCATCATCCACGGCTGTACCGTCGAGTCGCGCTGTCTCATCGGCATGGGCTCCGCCATTCTCGATGGCGCGGTACTTCGCCGTGGCGTGTTCCTCGGCGCCGGCAGCCTGGTCACGGAAGGCAAGGAACTGGAAGGCGGGTATCTGTGGATGGGCCGGCCGGCGAAGCGAGTACGCGAGCTAACGGAAGAGGAAAAGGCTTGGTTCGATTACTCTGCCAAACATTACGTCGATCTCAAAAACGATCATCTGAAGTAAACGTCAGTGCGATCAGCGCTTTTGCCGCGACCGTGAGGCCGGTTTTTTCACCGTTTTGCCTTCCGCCGATATCAGAGCCTCCACAATCGTCTGCGCCTGCGAGCGCTGTGATGGCTTCAAACGGCGGTATTTTTCCAGTAGATGTTTTTCTTCCTTCGACAACACCGTGGGCCGCTTCGGCTCCGTCCGGTAACCGCCCGCCTCCTCCGCCACCCGGTTCAGATTGTTCGAGGAAACACCGGTAATAATGTACTGCACGTCCATCCCCATCCGGGAACAGGCGGAAAGAAGATCAGCCGGGATTGGCGTCCCGCGCCCGCCCGTCCTTTCGTAATTGATGATGGTCCATTTGGTCACCCCCAGCGCCTTGCCTAACGCCACCTGACTCAGGCCAAGCCGCAGGCGCTCCATCTTCAGGCGAGCTGAAGATGAATTTATTACACTAGTAAATTTGACAGGTGTAATTTTATTACCCATACTCTGATCAAAGGAAAATGGAATGGTAAAGCTGATGATCTTCAGTTGAATCCTAACACAAGGAGTAACAAGACAAGAATGGATTACCTGGATATGAAGTTTGCGCTTGCCCGCAAGGGCTACATCCTTACACGCGTCGCCGAGGAATTGGGGTTGTTCGGACCGCAGTCGGTACAACAGGTGCTGACACGCAAATACATCAGCGCCCGCGTCGAACGGCGTGTGGCGGAAATTATCGGCATTCCTTTGGAAAAACTTTTTCCCGACCGTTATCAACCGACAAAGCGCCGGGCACGTGCCAATAACACGAACCTGCAAGAAAAAACACGCGATACCAGGCGTGCCTCGTAAGGCGCCGCGCTCAGATAGACGTACACACGGCTGGCATATCGTGGGGGAGAACCTTGGCCAAGTCATTCCGCAAACTTGACCCGCTGAAAGTACGGAAACTGAAGGAACAGGGGTTAACGAACGCTCAAATCGCACAACGGTTGGGCGTCACTCAGGGCGCCATTTACCATGTTTTGCGCAAGGCGCCGTGGCACATGGATAAAGTCCTGGCAGGATAAGCCTCTGTAATTATCCTCAGCCACCCTTCCGCAGCGCAGCAATCACATGCTTCGTCTCGGGGCGCACGCCGCGCCACAGCAGATACGACTCCGCCGCCTGCTCCACCAGCATACCAAGACCGTCCGCGGCGGTGGCAGCATCGTGCAGCATGGCCCACTCGAGGAACGGCGTCGGTTTGTCGCCGTACATCATGTCGTAAGCCACGGCGTTGTTGGCGAACAGGTTCACCGGTAGCGGCGGCATTTCGCCTTTGAGGCTCGCGCTGGTGCCGTTGATCACGACGTCGAAACGCTTGCCGACGAGATCATCATAACCGACAGCTTCCACCTTGCCGTACGACGCGAAGGTTTGGGCGAGATCCTTCGCCTTGGACAACGTGCGGTTAGCGATGACGAGCATGGCGGGATTCTGCTTGAGTAGCGGCCCGAGCACGCCGTGCACGGCGCCGCCCGCGCCCAGGACCAGAATTTTTTTGCCGCGCAGCTGAACGTTCAGGTTCTTGGTGAGGTCGTGCACCAGGCCGGTGCCGTCGGTGTTATCGCCAAAGATTTTTCCATCGGGCTCGAACCGGATGGTATTGACCGCTCCCGCCAGTTTCGCGCGGTCACTCAGATTGTCGGCCAGTTCGAAGGCCTCGAGTTTGAACGGCACGGTGATATTGAATCCCTTACCGCCCTCGGCGCGGAACTGTTGCACCGCGTCCACAAATCCGTCGGTGTCGACCCACAACGCGATATACTCGATGTTATGACTGAACTGGTGGGCAAAAAGCTTGTGAATCGCGGGCGATTTGCTGTGGGCAACGGGGTTGCCCATCACCGCGTAACGCGCCGGGGTAGTGTCTTTTTCCGCCTTGGTAGCCACTTTTCGGTCCTGAACATGCATGCACGGCCTATTCTAGGCTATTGCCCGCTTCACGGCACACGGGCTTGGAGAAGCACGAAGATCAGGTACGAAAGGTAACAGAGGCCATTGAAAAAGAGATGCACCGGCCGGAGGCGGCCACGGCGCGTCATGAACAGCAGGTAAGAGCTCGCTACCAGCGTCAGGATCACTCCCGCCAGCACTTCCTCACGCAGTTCCCATGGCGTAAGCATGATACCAAGTGCCGGCAGAAGCGAACCCTGAAACACCATGGCGCCGGTAACGTTACCGAAGGCGAGAGTGTCCTTGTGCTTGCGGATCCACAGAATACTGTTTACTTTCTCCGGTAACTCGGTCGCGATCGGTACAATCAGAAGCGATAGCACCAGCGCCGAGAGTCCAAGCCAGACGGACAACTGCTCAACCCCCTGTACGAAGCTGTGTGCACCGAAGATGATCAGCGTCAATCCGATGGCGAGTTGCAGCAGCATCGTGAACATGCTTTCCGGCACGCCTATCCGGCCAAACAGCCGCACCAGAAACAGCGGCTCGCTGGCAGAAGTGCCGTGACCGTCGGCGACAAGCTTGGCCGAGGCGCGGATCGTGAGCATAAGGTAGACGAAATACACCAGCACCAGTGAAATGGCGATCATCGCCCGCACCCACATCGATTGGTGCGGCACGAAAATAGCGACGGTACTCAAGCCAAAGGCCAGCAGGAACCATGACAGGTCGCGCTTGAGACCGGTACGTTCTGGATGCAACTCATCCGACCAGCCGCGCTTGTGAATGGCGAAAAGGGCAATCAGAAACATCGTTAGGCTCGAAAGCATGAGCGGTGCGCCGAGGATGGCGCCCACGCTTACCTCCTCGCGCACCTGCTGCGTACTCGCGGTCGAAAGGATAGCCACTACCGGCACCATGGTCTCGGGCAGGGCGGTGCCCACCGCCGCGAATATGGAACCGGTCACGCCCTCGGAGATTTTCAAACGCGTACCAAGATGCTCCAGGGCATTGGTAAAGGTTTCCGCGCCGATCAGGATGATAAGCAGAGCAACCAGAAGAAGACCGACGGTCATGCCTGGAAATCCTTGTTGATGGCTCTATTTCTTCTCCATCCCCGGGGGACGGGTCTCGACGAAGGCGGGGCGCGCGCCGATGCCGGCCAGCCACTCGCCCAGCCGCGGATGACGTCCGCGCCAATCGTGCGGATAACGGAAGTCGATGTATTCCAGCGCCACGGCCATAACCAGGTCCGCCAGCGTGAAACGGTCCGACATGAGCCAAGCTTGAGACAATTGCTGCGCCGTATATTCAATGGAGCGCGTAATTTTCTCTTCTTGACGCCGGATGTTGTCGGTGGACTGCTGTGCCACCGGCCGGCGCGATTCGAGCAAGCGTGCCACCACGGCGTCCAGCAAGCCATCGGCCAGGGCCTGCCAGCGCAACATTGCCCAGCGCGTCTCGCCCGAAGCAGGAAGCAGGGCAGGAGTTTTGAGTGAATCAAGGTATTCGATGATCACCGGGGAATCGAACAGCACCTGGCCGTTGTCGAGCGACAGCACCGGTACCTTGCCGAGCGGGTTAAGCGCGGGAATTGGGCTGTCCACGGCCCAAGCGTCAGCGGTGACAAACTCGCACTGAAGATTTTTTTCCCGGGTCAGAACGCGCGCCTTGCGTACATAAGGTGATGTTAATGAGCCATAAAGTTTCATCGATTTATCTTCCGTAGAAATGCCACAGCAGTCCGGCGAATACCGCCGCGCCCAGCCAGTTGTTGTTCAGAAACGCGCGAAAGCAGCCGTCACGATCGCGCCGACGCATCAGGCGCTGCTGATAGACAGCCAATCCAAACGCCACTATCAGCCCGGCATAATACCCCAAACCGAGATGGGCAAGCGTGCCGGCCAGTACCAGCAGGATCATTGTCATCACGTGAAAAAGAAAAATCATCGCACGATCGTGGCGACCGAACAGGATGGCGGTGGATTTCACCCCGACCTTGAGATCGTCCTCCCGGTCCACCATGGCGTAGGCCGTATCATAGGCCACCGCCCAGAACACATTAGCGGCAAACAAAACCCAGGCAAGGGGCGGCACGCCGCCAGTCTGCGCGGCGAAAGCCATGGGGATGCCCCAGCCGAAAGCTGCACCGAGATAAAACTGCGGCAGATGGGTATAGCGCTTGAGAAAGGGATAGGTCGCGGCCAAAAACGCGCCGACGAAGGAAAGCAGAACGGTCAGGCGGTTGAGCGTGAGCACCAGCGCAAAGGCAAGGAGACACAGTGCGGCAAATAGCATGAGCGCTTCGCGCCCGCTCACGCGTCCGGCGGCGATCGGCCGGTCGCGCGTGCGCGCCACGTGCGGGTCGAAATCCCGGTCAGCGTAATCGTTGATGACGCAACCGGCAGAGCGCATCAGCACCACACCCAGCACGAACACGACAAAAACATGTGCATCGGGTCGGCCCTGACCGGCAATCCACAGCGCCCACAGCGTCGGCCAGAGTAACAGCAGAATACCGATCGGCCGATGCAATCGCATCAGCATCGCATAATCCTTAAAGCGTGATGCGAGCATCACCGTTAAAAGTCAGCAATGTCGGGCAGGAAAAATTCGCACACCAGCAGCGGCTTGCCGCCGAGCCGGAACAACGAGCGCCGCCCCCAGATCATTTCAGGTTTGTGGCGCAGTTCGCGCGTTACCAGATGATAAAGCTGATCCGAAGGCGTGAGACAGGCAACCTCTACCTCGCCGCGCTTCGTGGATGGATCGGCAAACAGCATAGCCCCGAGAGAACGCGCACCAAGAGTCGTGAACCGGTGGAATTTTCTGGCAAACGTGCTCGGCGGGATGATGGTGCGTGCATACACCCAAGGTGTGTCGCCGCACTTGAGCTGCACCTGGCGGACCATGGCGCGGGTGCCAACCCGCATGCCGAGGGCCTCGGCCTCGTTGCGCAACGGACGTGTGCGGCGCTGATCCAAAAGCCACACACAAAAATTCCCGCGACAGCGGTTAATGATGCGTTCCGTAAGCGAGGCCGGATCGAGCAGCCACGGCAAGTATTTTTCCGGGATACCGGAGCGGACCAGTCGGCGCGCCGGACGCCACAACGGCTCTGCGCGCCAATGCAAGGCTGTGCTCAGGCTGGACATGGAAAATGTGGGTCAACGCTGTCAGGGAACGGAATCCTAACAGAAACGCACATGATGGTCAGTGCAACAACAAATCAGACACGGCCGCATTCCTCCGCACTCCCCAGCCAGCGCCGCACAATCGGCTCAACGCGTTCGGGGTACTCCTTCAATATCTGCTCGGCGACGCTTTGTACTCGCATCAACAACGCGCGGTCGCGGAGCAGATCCGCAATGTGAAACTGCGGCATGCCGGCCTGGCGCGTACCGAGCAACTCGCCCGGGCCGCGCATCTCGAGATCGCGCCGTGCGATCTCGAATCCGTCACTGGTTTCACGCAGCGCCGCGAGACGCGCGCGCGCCATTTCCGACAAGGGCGGTTGATACAACAGCACGCAGTGGCTTTCCGCCGAGCCTCGTCCAATCCGTCCACGCAGTTGATGCAACTGCGACAGGCCTAATCGCTCGGCATTCTCGATGACCATGAGCGAGGCATTGGGCACGTCCACGCCTACTTCAATGACGGTAGTGGCGACCAGTAAATGCACATCGCCACGCTTGAATGTCGCCATGATCTTTTCTTTTTCCAGTGGCTTCATGCGACCGTGTATCAAGGCAATCGATAGGTCCGGCAAGGCTTCGCGCAAGGCCTGCACCGTGTCCGTCGCGGTTTCCAGTTCTAATGTTTCAGATTCTTCGATCAGCGGACAAACCCAGTAGGCTTGACGTCCGGCGGTGCAGGCGTCACGGATGCGACTGACCACATCGGCACGACGCGATGAAGGCAGCGCCACCGTTTCAATCGGTTTGCGGCCCGGAGGAAGTTCGTCGATCACCGAGACGTCGAGATCGGCATGCAGGCTTTGCGCCAGCGTGCGCGGAATGGGCGTGGCGGTCATGATCAGCTGATGTGGCCGACGCAAGCCCACGCGGCCCTTCTCGCGCAACGCCAGCCGCTGGTGCACGCCGAAACGGTGTTGCTCGTCGACCACGATCAATCCCAGATCGGCGAACTCCACGCCTTGCTGGAACAGCGCCTGCGTGCCGACGGTGATGGCAGCCTCGCCCGAGCCGATTTTTTCAAGCGCACTCTGGCGCGCGCGGCCGTTGAGCTTGCCGGAAAGACCGATCACGGACACGCCGAGCGGCTCAAGCCAACCGGAAAAATTCCGCAGGTGCTGATCGGCCAGCAGTTCGGTCGGCGCCATAACGGCCACCTGCAAGCCGCTTTCGATGGCGCCGAGACCAGCGCAGGCCGCGACGATGGTTTTGCCCGAACCGACGTCGCCCTGCACCAAGCGCTGCATGGGATGGTATTGACGCAAGTCGTGCAGAATTTCCTCGAGCACGCGTTGCTGGGCGCGCGTGAGCTGAAACGGCAGGCGCGCCAGTAATTGACGCATCAGCTCGCCATCCCCTGTAATGGCTGGCGCGGCTTCCATCTGCACCCGCGCGCGCAAACGCTTCAGGCTCAGGTGATGCGCCAGCAACTCCTCAAAAGACAAGCGCAGCACCGCGGGGTGCTTACCCTCTGCCAGTAATGCTACCGGCGTCTGTGGCGGCGGTTGATGCACCAGCGCGAGCGCCTCCGTGAGTGTCGGAAGTTTCAGCTCCTGCAGCACGGTGGACGGAAGCCACTCGTGAATTTTATCGAGATGTTTTTCCAGCGCCTGGCGCGCGATTTTGCGCAGACTCAACTGGTGTACGCCCGTGGTCGCCGGATACACCGGTGTCAGATTTTCCTCGGCTTTCGATACCTGTGTGCCATCGGTGAATTCATACTCGGGATGAATCATCTCGAGCCCGACCGGGCCGAAGCGTGCCTCGCCGAACAGCCGCAAGTGTCGGCCACGCGCGAGATTCTGTTGCTGGATAGCATTGAAATAGAAAAATCGCAGGTGCAGATGTCCGGTACCGTCACTCGCGCGGCAAATCAGGCTGCGCCGGCCGCGGAACACCACGTCTGCCAGCTCGATCTCGCCCTCAACCACGGCCTCCATCCCGGGCCGCAGGCTACCCATGGGTAGAACGTGCGTGCGGTCCTGGTAACGCAGCGGCAGGTGGAACAGAACATCCTGCACGGTTTGCAGGCCGAGCCGCTTAAGCTTGTCCGCAAGCTTCGGACCGACCCCCTTGAGGGTTGTCACCGGCAGGGAGGCGATATCCATGTCGTTTTGAAATGCAGGTCACATCCGGGGAAACGGCGCTTCTACCAGTGCCTTCAGCGGCGGCTTTTTTTCTTTTTGTTTTTGCGCACCCTGGATGTGGAAACTGGTTTTTCCAATACCATGACCGCATCCATCTCGACCGCCGCGCCCTTGGGCAAGGCGGCCACACCCATGGCCGCGCGCGCCGGATAAGGCTCGCGGAAATACTGCGCCATCACCTCATTCACCAAGGGAAAGTGCCCGAGATCGGTGAGATACACGTTGAGCTTCACCACGTCCTGCAGGTTGCCGCCGGACGCCTTGGCCACCGCTCCCAGGTTCTCGAATACGCGCCTGATCTGGGCGCGCATGTCGCCGTTCTCCAGCGCCATGGTTTCCGGCACCAGCGGAATCTGGCCGGCGAGATAAATCGTGTCACCAACCTTCACGGCCTGGGAATAGGTCCCGATGGCCTGTGGGGCCTTGTCCGTTTTGATCACTGCTCTTGTCATTTTCCTTTCCCGTTATTTAACCTTTCTTGCGATTAATCCTGACCACCGACTCCAGCGCGCGAATGCGGCGCATGATGTGTGCCAGGTGCACACGGTCGCGCACTTCGACGGTGAAATCCATGGAGGTGTACTGGCTGTCGCGATCGTCGAAGGATACCGAGTCGATGTTGGCGTCCTGTTCGGAAATCACCGCCGCCACGGAAGCCAGTACGCCGCGCTGGTTCTTCGCCTCGACACGAAAATACACCGGGTATACGCCTTTGA